>Ga0209749_1002088_pt1 | contig 14581 bp, 15 predicted proteins | sample EPASupsiteSAE347_FD_187267 | JGI IMG/M metagenome (GOLD analysis project Ga0209749, IMG submission 187267) | Bioremediated contaminated groundwater from EPA Superfund site, New Mexico - Sample SAE3-47 (SPAdes) (version 2) | ecosystem: Environmental > Aquatic > Deep subsurface > Groundwater >... | reverse complement strand
TGGCAGGTGGATATGCATTAAATATTTATCTTTTGATGCTTATTCATCCTTAATGCGACCCACAATAGACGAGTATTTTATGGAACTTGCAACCGTAGTAGCCAAGCGCTCCACCTGCCTGCGCAACCAGGTGGGTGCAGTGATAGTGAAGGATAAAAGGATCCTCTCCACCGGATACAACGGCGCACCCCGGAACCTTCCGCACTGCCTTGAGGTAGGCTGCATACGCCAGCAGAATAACATCGCCTCAGGGACAAGGCACGAGCTGTGCCGAGCCGTACATGCGGAGCAGAACGCCATCATACAGGCTGCGCTTCACGGGGTCAGCATAGAGGGCGCAACCGTTTACTGCACCCACCAGCCGTGCATACTGTGCGCGAAAATGCTCATCAACGCGAATATAAAAAAGGTGGTTTTCGGGGCTACGTATCCTGATACGGAAGCTTTGAAATTTTTTGATAATGCAGGGGTAGGGATCGAGCAGTTGACTTTAATAACCGCCCCTGAACAATAGGAGATTATGCTTGAAGTGATCGTAACAGCGGTGTGGCTGATGCTGCCCGCTTATATTTCCAATCCGACCGCGGTTGTTTTCGGCGGCGGGACCCCTATCGATCTCGGAAAGAACTGGAAGGACGGCAGGAGGATACTTGGCGACGGCAAGACCTTCCGCGGACTCATAGGAGGTACTGCCTGCGGGATTGCAGCCGGGCTCATCCAGATGCAGCTCTCTCCTATATTATCTCTCAGTCATCTCACGCTCACTGCGGTAGTCGCCCTATCTTTCGGCGCCCTGCTCGGCGATATTGTAAAAAGCTTTTTTAAAAGACGGCTGGGATACGGGCGCGGCGCGAAGCTCCCCCTCATCGACCAGCTTGATTTCGTGGCAGGCGCATGGGTCCTTACGTACGTTCTTGATCCCCGGTGGTTTTCCGTGAATTTCCTATCGTCCCCCTGGGTAATGGTCACTGTACTCGTTCTTACCCCCATATTCCATCGACTGACCAATATCTTCGGATATCGTGTAAAGTTAAAAAAGGAGCCATGGTAATGGAAAAACTGACAGATGCGCTAAAAGGATGCGAAGCCATAAAGTTCGGGGATTTTACCCTCGCTTCAGGAAAGAAGAGCAGGTATTACGTTGACATCAAAAAAGCGAGCACAAATCCGCGGGTGTTAAAACTGATAGCCAGCAGCATTTTTGATGTACTCAGGCTTCGTTCCCTATCAGCCGATTATGTAGGCGGTGTGGCGCTCGGCGGGGTACCTGTTGCCGTGGCAGTGTCGCTGGAAACCGGTCTGCCTCTTCTGATGATACGGAAAGAGACGAAAGGATACGGCATGAAAGGTCAGATAGTGGGTGAGTTCGAACCCGGGAAATCGGTGTTACTGGTAGAAGACGTGACCACTACAGGCGGCTCCGTAATAAAGGCAGTAGAGACTTTAAGAGGCGAAGGACTCGCAGTTCATCATGTTATAGTTGTTGTCGACAGGGAAGAAGGCGCATCCAGGGCTCTTGCGGATGCTGGCATAGAACTTGTGCCGCTCGTCAGGATGAGCGAACTTCTTGGAAAATAAAAGGGATTGATAGGCTCTTAGTTTCTCATTCACCGCGAAATGCCGCCACTATAGCAGCAGTGTCGTAGTATTCATGGATTTTCACGATTAGCGATAAACTCTTGTGGCTCAAATTGTTCAATTTCTACGGTCTCGTCGATTGCTGAAAAAAACTGCGCCACCTTCTCACGGCCTTTATGTCTGCCAGCAAACGGAATCTCTGCCGGTCCGTGGAACAGCCAGTCAATATCTTCTGCCAGCATGTTCAGTATAGTCGGGATATCACCCTGTCCAAAGGCAGTGTAAATCCTCTCCACTGCCTTCACGTTTTCTTGTTCGTTCATCATTACCTCCTTTCTATTTTTGGTTTAAACTTGTCTCGGTTTCCCACCTGTATCCATGCGGTACTTTTGATGGAGCGATAACACATGGGCGGGAGCAGGCTTGTCCCCTGATACCTTGAGCAGATTTCCCATTTGCCATCTCTTCCCGGAACTTTTCAAGTCCTGTAGGCGTGCGTATTACCAGTATCCCGGCTGTGCCTGGCACCGGATTTGAGAGGGTATGCTGGTGCCTTTGGGTAAGAAGGGTACCGAGCCTGTGTATGGCCCGTGTATGGCCCGTGTATGGCCCGTGTATGGCCTGTGTATGGCCTGTGTATGGCCTGTGTATGGCCTGTGTATGGCCTGTGTATGCTTTCATGGACTGCCCCGGGCGTGAGTAGAGGCTCTCCCTTAAGCACGTAGATAGACTCGCTTTGCTCCCCGTGAATTTGCTCCGAATGACCGGGAGCAGGCGGCGCAGCCATAATGAGATCGGCAAGGGGGGTAGTGTCCTCCTTTCTCTTCACCAGTGAAGTGGAAGGTCACTGCCTCCCATGGAGGATATCTTTGCCCGTTCCGCTGGCGCATAAAGCTCTGCTGCAAGAGCTTTTTCCATATATTACCCCCTTCTCTTCAAATAATCAATAGTATTTATTGGGCTTATAATTTTCCCATAGCCAGTACTTCCACAGTTAAAAAGTTATTTTAGGTCTACTTTACTGGAATCTGCCTGCGTTGCTTTTTCATGGTCACCTATGAACTACATTCACAGCCAACTACCCGGAAAATAGTTTACAATAGGCCAATATCGACTTTTCGGATAGACTCTAAGTTACAGCTTTAAGCAGATCCTTATCCCTCAGCAGACCCAGAAGCTTCCTTTCGCTCGATATTACAGGCAACTGATCTATCCTGTTGCGCCTCATCTTCCTTGCGCAGTCGCTCACCTGAGAGCTTAATACTGCGGTCTCAGGCTCGCCTTTGAGTTTTATGATCTCTTTTACAGGCGAGTTTGGCAGCTTGATCTTGGATACGCTGTAGTACAGGCTCATCGTATCGCGCAGTGATTCCCATGTCCACGCATCATCATCTGAACCTGCCGACATATTTGACACCTCGGTCCTGTCTTCGATCGCGCTCGCACTGATGAGGTCTTTATCAGAAGCCACTCCTACCAGCGCCAGGTTTGAATCAAGTATCGGGACTGCTTTTACATCAGCAAGTTCCATTATAGTGCCGACCACTATAATTGGTGTTTCACTCCAGACCGAGACTACATGATTCCCTATGTATTCGCTGATCGGGCTGGTGATGTTCAATTTCGATATCGCACCCACTATATCGGCTATTGTAATAATTCCGATAAGGGAGTGGTCTTCGACCACTGGCAAGCGCCGGATATTTTTCTCCCGGATAACGCGTGCAGCCTCGCCTATGGATTTATAGGGCGAGATCGTTACAGGGTTGCGGGTCATTAACATCGCTATCTGTTCCTCTTCCGGGTGCTTAAGCAGGTCAGTCCTCGTAACGATACCGACAATCTCGCCGCCCTTTACGATAGGGACTCCTGAGATGTGCTTTGTTTTTAATATCTCAAGTACTTCATCCCTTGAACCCGGTAGTTCGGCGGAAGCTACTTCTCTGATCATCACTTCTTCAACTGTGATGCTTTCCGGTGTATCAGCCATTGTGTCTCACCTTTTCCTATTTCTGCTTGCCTTTTCCGCGGACTACAAGCACAGGTATCTTTGAAGTCCTGACCACCTTCTCAGCCACACTTCCCAGCAGGAACCTGTCAAGCCCGCTTTTTCCAAGCGTTCCCATCGTTATGAGATCCACCGAGTTATTCTCGGCGAATTTCCTTATCTCCTCGGCAGGATGTCCTTCGATAGTATGTCTCTCAACCTCCAGACCCTCTGCCTGCGCCTTGTCTGCTACATACGCTGTGGCTTCGTCACCCTCCTGCTTTAGAAGCTCGTACATGCTCTCCCATGCGGCATCCATAGGTATTGAGGCAAATGCTGCTGTGTCGATCACGTAGATAGCATACAGTTTTGCTTCTGTGTTCTTCGCCAGTTCTACTCCGTAGTCGATCGCGCTCTTAGTGTAGTCCGAACCGTCCGTTGCGATTAATATTTTCCTGAACAATTTGCTTGCCATATTCTCTCCTTTAATACCTTAGATCACCTTGATGATATCATCCGGTCTTGCCCGCCTTACCAGACCGCCCAGTATATTTTTTATGCCCTGCATATTGTTTGATTTTTTTGTCAGGATCATAAGTCTTGCACTTTTCCCCTTTTCAATAGAGCCAAGTTCTGTATCGATTCCTAACACCTTTGCCCCATTTAGTGTGCAGAGCATAAATACTTGTCTGTCGTCATAAATATTTGTTTTGGAAAGGAACTCCATCTCCGAGAACATATTTACAGAGTTGAGCATCACGTTATCAGTCCCTGCCGCGACAAGTATGCCTTCATCCAGCATTTTTTTTATCGGAGGGATTCCCGCCCCGGTGATAAAATTCGAGCGCAGGCAGGCAACGACCGGAATATTTGCCTCAGAGACCGACCTGATATCCCCCTCCCCGGCGTGGGTCAGGTGGATGAGTAGATCGGGCTCAAGCTCAAGCGCCGGAGATATGTCAGAGGCATCCCTTTCCCCCGCATGGATGGCGAATTTTCTCCCTTTTTCTTTTGTGCGTTTTACGATATCCTTTATGAAATCGACCTCTAAATCATTAGTGCTGCTCAATCCTGTCCCGTCGCAGGAGTCGAGGTAGCTCATGTCCCCACCAAATGGTCTTCCAAAAATCTTTACTTCAATCTTTTTATCCGGGCCAAGCGCATCCCGAAGCGCCCGAACGCCGTCAAGCCCGCCCTCGCGGAAATCCGCAAAGACACATGTGCCAGTTCTTATCATGTCCTGAATTGTGGCTATCATCGAGGTAACAAGGTCGCGGTACGTTGCTTCGGCAAGAGCGCGGTGCTTTAACCCGTGGGGAGGTCGCACGAGTTCCTCAAGCGGCAGATAAGGAGGGTCTTTTATCACAGAATCCCCTATGTGCGTGTGCGCATTCACGAAGCAGGGGGCGATTATTGTGTCTGTGGCGATCTTTTTTTCTTCGATATCTTTTATTATGCCGTCCTCTATTGTGAGGATGCCGTCTATGGGTTCAAACTCGTCGCCAAAGATTATGGTGCCCCTGAGGGTTTGTTCCATGCTGTTTTAATTTCTTTTATAATATTTGCATTTTTCGTTTGATGTATTATGGTAATTAACCCCAGTTTAGCTTGTAAGTTGATAGTTACAACAGGTAACATGCTCACGGCAAAGAGCGCAAAGAACGCAAAGCGTAGCAGCAAATTTCTTTGCGAACTTTGCGTCCTGGTGTGGGAAAATTTGGATATAAACAACGAACTCGTACGAACTGATACGAACTCAAACCAGATCAAGCGTCACGGTCCCACCGTCAAGCACGTCTCTTTCGCTGACATCTATCTGCTTTGAGATATTGCCCACAGTCACCGTATAAGCGCCTGCAGGCTTAGTATCGAAATTCGTCTCTCCTGCTATCGGACCCTGGGTTGAATACGGGACTGTAAATGTATAAGTCCCACTGGATTGAACTGTCTGCGAGTACTGAATGCTCCGTCCGATATTCGTTTTGATCACGTTCGTCAGTGTTACCGTGGCGTTTGGCGGCGCATGCCCTGTGATTTTAGCGCCTTTCACATATTCAAAGATCTTGACGTATCCTGAGTCCTCGATGGTCAGGTTGCCGCCGTACAGGACGTTATAGAGATACTTGAACTGCCGCTCCTCATTGCCCCCGCGGGTATACGGGTTCGTCGTCGTCTCGTGCACGAGCCTGTAATTCTTCAAGCCGTTCGTATCGAAGATATGGAGCTTCGCCTCCATGGTATCGTAATATTTCGGTGTTGGGACGGTCATGAGTCCCTGCGAGGTCTGGATCTGCGTATAGTATCCTTCATCAGTAAGATCCCATTCAGCAAAAACGGTCAGGATCGAATAAGCCATGTAAGCATTGCTCACAATGTACCGTGCTCCGGGCTTTCCATTGATGCCGAGCTTTTCAAGCACTTCGTTCGCTCTCTCCTCTGTGGGGGCGATAAGGAATGTGGATGCGCCCGGGACATGTGCGTCACCTCCGCCTATCCCTTGCTGGAACGGGTTCGCGTTCGGTATCCTGTGACCGATGTACGTGATAACATGCCCGTAATCCCACCAGCTCATGACGCCGTAGGCAGATTCTGGATAGGGATACGTACTGTTCACCGGTCTCTCGTAGGTATCATAATACTTTAACCCCGGATCAGGGGTATTGTAGCGCATCCAGTTAAGCCCGTCATACCATTCGTAATATCCCGGCGAAACTGGTCCCCACTGCGCGGATTCCGTGGTGATCTTATAGGGAGATGCATATGGGGGTGCATTCAAAAATCCTGCTATCCCGACCACAAGACCCAGCGAGAGGATATGCTGTACCCTTATCTTTTTGGCGCATTCAACTGTATCACACGAGCCGAACTCCTTCCAGTCGCCGAAATCCAGAACTTTTGAGCCTATGAAGCCTATAAGTATTGCAACATTCACAGCATAGTAATAAGCAAACCTGTTCTGTGCAAGCATGATTGCCAGGACGAAAACGCTCCATACAGCTACTAGCGTATACTCAGCGTTGGATTTCCTGACAATATAATAACCCAGGACCAGGATGCCTATGTAAGCCAGATAATAATTGATACCGAAATTCTCAAGCTTCATCTCATCTGTTATCGGTGAAGCTTCCGCGATGGTCAGACCGCCAGCACTCTGTCCGTAGAATATGTAGTTCCAGTTCCCTACAGAGGCATCGTACAATCCCGGCACTATCAACTTCAGAGCTATCAGACCAATTATTATAGTGCCTGATACGAACAATAGATAGTGATTTCCGCTCAATTCCCGCTTGTTCATTTCTCTGGAGACTATGCTGAGAAGGGCAAAGACCGCAGCGCCCCCGCCTGTTACTGCCACATGCAGGAGAGAATAATATCCGGATGAGAAACCATTTCTCAGCTCAACGTACGGCAGCACCATTACCATTGCGACCAGATAGGCTATTATGCCCACGACACCGAGGTACTCCGTAGATTTTCCCCTGAAATGATCTATGATATACTGAACTACCACAAAAATGCCGAAAACCACTGCAAAGAAGACGCCATTAGTCCAGTTGAGAAGGTAGCCTCCGAAAGAGAGGCCAGCGAAAATGGAGTAGGCCAGAGGTGCCTTCAGGACTGACCAGTCCCTGTTCAGCCAGTTGTCAAAACTGATATTCTCAGCCTTTTTAATAGCCATTATGAAAAACATCATCATCATAGTCAGATAAAAGACCTCAGCCACGTGATTATCGGTGAAGCCCAGTAACGAGCGTGAGAGGAACTGGCCCGGCAGTATGGCTATTAAAAAAGCACCCAGGAGACCTGCCTTCTCGTCTACCAGCTCTTTGCCTATAAAATATACCGGGAATACTATCAGAGCGCCCAGTACCGCGGGATAGAAAGCGCCTATTGTATCGATAATGGACTGCGAGGGCATCCCGCTGCCCGTGATGAGACCTGCAAAAATCGAGAAAAGGGCTATCATCTGATCAAATAGGGGACCCCAGTGTAGAGGGGTTCCGTACGGGTATAGTGTATATGCATCATAAAATATCCTGTGCGGGAAAAATTGTACCGTATTTTCTACAAGCCTCATATGGAAAACCGAGTCATCCGAAGCAAAACCCACGATACCCCTGTTAAAAACGTTTTTTATGGGCGTTATCCCTCTTATATAGAATGAGAACAGAAATATCGCAAAGAGTATTAAGTATGAGAGGGATTTTACCGGAAAAATGCTCCCACTGTCGTTTTTTTCTTTTGTTTTACCTTCTTTTTCTGCAGTTTTTCCCTTGAATTTTTTATTTGGTTTTCCTTTTGCCAAAGTACACCTCGGTTGCGGTATAAGTGGATGTTGCGGCTAATAAAGATTATGGAAATGGTTGTTTATGTAATTTGTACTATTCAGGTATCGTCTATTAAAACTTTTGGTTCGTAATATATCGAACTAATTGTTCTGTTACTCTGCCAATACGCTTATATTGACAGGTCGGAATATAAGCATAAACCAGTGAGTAATATTCAAATGAGCCCTATCGTACCAGCAGCGCTGTTTATTTTGATAGCGATACCTTATTCCATTTATATCGGCCAGGTCCTTAAGTATGGCAGCAGGGGCTCTCCTGCCAGAAAATCCGAAAACAGACCCACCATCTCCATTATCATCCCTACTTATAACGAAGAAATGCTCATAGCGAAAAAGCTTGATAACATCTTTGAACTGGAGTATCCTGCCGGGCTTATCGAGGTTGTAATAATCGATTCGTCCACGGACAGGACGCCTGAGATAATAAAGGAATATCAGAAAAGATGCAGATGCATAAATCTCATACGCGAGAAAAGGCAGGGTCTTGCGACCGCGCTCAACACCGCATATGCTGCCGCACGAAATGAGATCGTTATCAAAACTGACTGCGACAGCATGCTTAAAAAAGACGTGCTGCAAAAGGTAGCTGCTGATTTTGCAGACCCGTCCATCGGAGGCGTGACCGGAAAACAGGTGGTTATAAACGAATCCCGGGTCGAGATTGGATACAGGTCGCTGCAATCAAGGGTGCAGATAGCAGAGTCGTGGATTGATTCCACGGTGATCTTCCACGGACCTTTCTCGGCCTACAGGAAGGAACTCATAAAACCCATCGACCCCGATTCTGTTGCAGACGACAGCGAACTGGCGATAAAGGTCAGAAAGCAGGGGTACAGGGCAATCATCGACCCTGATATCTTATTCTATGAAGCCAGCCAGAGCGCGTTCTTTAAGAGAAGGATGCAAAAGGACAGGCGCGGGCGGGGACTTATCAGGCTGCTGCTAAGGCATAAGGACGTGCTTTTTAATCCACAATACGGAAGTTACGGCAATATCGTGTTCCCGATGAACTATTTTATGATGATACTCTCCCCGTACCTGATATTGCTGTTACTCGTAATCAGCTTCTATCTGTTATTCCAGTACAATCTAATGATTGCCGCATCAGGATTGGTCCTGCTGGTGTTGTTCGTTTATCTGGGTCAGGCAAATAAGCTCTACAAACTTGAGCCAGCCTACTCTTTCCTGGATACGCAGATTTCCCTCCTGGTTGGAGGATTAAGCCTTATTTTCGGCAAAGAATCAGGAGGCACATGGGAAGTTGACCAGGAGCTCAGGGGTGCATACCTGAAGCATGATTAAAATTGCAATGGTATGCCACAGGTATTATCCGGATATAGGCGGCGTAGAGACACATGTCCGCGAGATTAGTGAGCGACTTGTACAGCGTGGTTTTGATATCGAGGTTATATGTACCGACCCGACAGGGAAATATCCATTTAAGGATCATTATAACGGAATCAAGATAACACGTTTTAGATCATTTGCACCAAAAGATGCTTTCTACTTTGCACCGCAATTGTATTCTTACCTGAGAAAAAATGATTATGATATAATACACGCACATAATTACCATGCATTCCCTGCCCTTTTTGCATCCGCTGCTTCAGAGGGAAGATTTATTTTCACACCCCACTATCACGGCAAAAGCCCATCAGTTCTGAGGAACATGCTCCTTGTACCCTATCACAGGATCGGAGGCTCTATCTTTGAGAGGGCAGATAAGGTGATATGCGTATCAAAATATGAGATGGGGCTTATTGAAAAAGATTTCCACGTCCCCAGGGTAAAACTTATCCAGATCCCGAATGGACTGAACACTTCAGAGTTTAAAGATATAAAAGAGTTAAAAAAGGAATCAAAGATTATTCTTTATGCCGGACGTATTGAATCCTATAAAGGGATACAGTACATAATTGAAGCACTTCCTCTTCTTCCTGATTACAGGCTAAAGGTAATCGGAAAAGGGAATTATGAAGAGAAATTGCACGAGATCGCTAGGAGATTAGATGTGAGTGAAAGGATCAGCTGGTTAAAAGATATTGAAAGGGAAGAGTTGCTGTCATATTTTAAATCCGCGGATGTTTTCATAAACCTCTCCACAATCGAGGCATACGGGATAACAGTTGCAGAGGCACTTGCATGCGGCACACCGTGTATAGTAGCAGCAGGAGGGGCACTTGAGGAATTCATCGACGGGGAAGGATGCGTGGGTTTAAATTATCCCATAAATATAGAGGCTCTCGCACGTGCTGTTAAGAGCAGGAGAAGGATACAGCCCATAGAAATGCCAGATTGGAACGATGTTACATCAGATTTGATCGGAGTATATTCCTCTTGAAATTATTGTAGAAGGTATGAATCTAATGATTTTTATACTTGCATCCTGTCATAAGATACAGAAGGAGCCTCAAGATGAGAATTGCGTATTTTGCCTTTGATCAATTCATCCCCTCAAAACATGCAGGCTTTGTCCATACGCTGGGAATCATAAACGGCCTTCAACAAATAGGACATGATATCACGCTTTATGCGCTGCCTGCCCCGCCCGGGTTATATAATATTCTGGAATGGGGAGGTACATATCGTAATATAAGAGTAAAATATGTCAGGTTCACTGTATCGTTCAAGCCAGTCGTAATTGCTCTCTTACCATTGAATATTCCCAGCTTTTTAAATACCTGGAAAAGTCTTTCAGAACAAAACCCTGATATTATCCATGAGCGCTTCCATACTCCAAACCCATTCGGCGGGTATATAGGCTATAAAAAAAACATACCAAGGGTACTTGAAGTGAACAGCCTGTATATTGAGGACGGGGCATACAAAAATAAATTATCAATAAAACTTGCGACATGTGACCGTAATAAACAATTTCAAAATTCAAAAGCCCTTATAACACAGACCGGATCCCTTAAAAAAATGCTTGAAAAGATAACTGATAAACCCGTATATGTGGTGCCCAACGGCGTAGATACCGAAAAGTTCGCGCCTGATATAGCCTCTGACAGTATAAGGCGCGACCTGCGGCTGGCGGCAGATGATATTATAATCACTTTCGTGGGTTCTTTCAGGGAGTGGCACGGGGTGCACCAGATACCCGCGATCGCATCAGAGATAGGAAAAAAGCATAAGAACGTTAAATTCCTCCTGATAGGCTCCGGGCATCTTTATGATCTGGTCAATAAAACCAGGTCAGATAATATGCTTCTTCTCGGTTCGAAGGAATACGACAGGGTTCCCGAATATCTTGCGATCTCTGATATCCTTATCGCTCCTTTTGATACATCAAGGTTTAAATATATCGACAGATACGGTTTCTGGTGGAACCCGGTAAAACTCTTTGAATACCTTAGTTCAGGAAAACCTGTAGTCACTTATGATTATCCTGAAATAGCAAAAATAGTGAAAGATGCAGGCATGCTGGCAGCTCCCGGGAATACAGACGATTTCACAGATAAACTTGAATATTTGATCCAGGACAAAAAGACCAGGCTTGAATTAGGAAAAAAGGGCAGGGAACTGGCAATACGGGAATATGACTGGAAAATAAGGGCAAAGCAGACGGGTGATATTTATAAAGAGGTACTGCAGAATAGGTAGAAGAGGTACATTACGATGGGAAAAGACTGGATCGGCATTATAAAGGGAAAACTGTCAGAGGATAAATATATTACAGCTCTGCTGCTGGTTTTCATACTGGGTGCGGTTTTTGATGTTGCATGGCTGAAAGCTGAAACGCTGCCGCCTGGCTGGGATGAATCGCTGCATCTTACAAAGAGCCTTGATTACTATAATATTCTGACAAATCCGGGGCTGGATATGATTTCAAACCTCATTCAGGTTGATAATTACTACCCGCCGTTCTACCACTTCTCGACCGTACTGTCATACCTCCTGTTTGGAACATCCATGCATGCAGCTATCTCGATCAACATCTTCTATTTCGGCATCCTCCTATTCTCAGCCTACGGTATAGGGAAACACCTTTATAACAAGGAGACCGGTCTTCTGGCTGCCGCTTTCCTGTCCCTTTATCCCAGCATTGTCGGAATGCGCCGTTTTTACCTGATAGAGATCGCCCTTATAGCTACCGTTGCCCTGAGTATTTACATGCTGCTCCTCTCAGACCACTTCAGGAACAGAAAATACTCCATTGCCTTCGGGATTTCATGCGCAGTCAGCATTCTCACCAAGTGGACTGCCGCGTTTTTCATAATAGGACCCCTGGGCTTTGTGCTGTATGAGTCTTTTATCAAAAACGGGTCTTTTATCAAAAGATCTGCTAAGAAAACCTGCATTCATTGTGGAAAGGAGATCACAGGTAAAGGGGTCATCCAGGGGAAAAATTCCTTTTGCTCGTCGAACTGTAAAAATCTATGGAAAAAAGGGCAAAAAAAGCATACTGATAATATAAACCCGGCATCCAACTTTCTCCTGATGGGAGCCGCTGCACTTTTTCTTTCATTGATATGGTATGCGCCGCACATAAGCGAGGTCTACAGGACCATTGTATGGGGCAATGAATTCTGGGGAACTACAGAAGGTCAGCCTGAGGTTTTTACTCCCCAGTCCCTGGTATTTTATACGATATCCCTGATAAATTCGCAGATATCTTTCATTTTTTTCATTGTATTTTTACTGGGTCTGATATTCGCCTTACGATCGCGCCTGAGATCAAGTTATTTTCTTCTGTCCTGGATAGCAGTGCCTTATATCGTAATGACACTCATGCGGCATAAAAACGACAGGTATACCATAGCATTCATAGCTGCTGTCGCGCTTATCTCCGCGTTCTGGATAAGCTCTCTGGATAATAAGAAAACAAAAGCAATACTGGTTTCGGTTATCGTTTTAGCAGGAGGGCTGCAATTATTTACCCTGTCCCGGGGCATTGATTATGCCGGGGATTTTCGTATCAAAACCTCCCTTGGAAATATTGACCTGTATTCAGACGAAGTATATGGAACCCGTCCGCCCACAAATCAGGACTGGAAGGTAGAGACTGCTCTGGATAGTATAATGGCTGATGCCGAAACCAACCCAAGAATGTACGGCAGGATGGGATACATAGGAGTGGTACCGGATATGCCTTATACTAACGGGCTGACCTTTGGTTATTACTCGTATATGGATAAACTTCCTTTTAATGTTGTCAGCGTCCCGTATTTTGAGTCACTTGACCCTTTTGTACAGAATTTTTTGAATTTTGATTATCTCCTTTTAAAAACAGGCGAGAATGCCGGAGTCTCACGAAAGAAACTGCTGGATGATATGAATGAATATTTTGACAGGCATAATTCAAGCTATCTTTTAGTAGCTAAATTCCCCCTGCCAGATAATTCCGAACTGAGTGTTTACAGGAACACATTCATACCAAAATGAAATATATTAATATACGTAGAGATATACAAACATCTCTACAGGTCGGAGGAGCTTGAGATATGGAAAAAAAGTTTAACGAGCCGCCGCAGAGCTTGTTTATATTTTTTTTAGTTGCAGTCGCTCTGGTATATACATATAATGTATGGTCTGATATCAATTCTATGCCGTTCGGTTTAGATCTAATCAGCAATATTGCCGATGTCCCCTATTATACAGAGAGCATTCTTAAGTACGGTCAGTTCCCTTTATGGAATGACTTATGGTATGTTGGTTTTCCCCAGTATTCCAGCCCTCTAACCAGTTTCTATTATCCAGTATCTACTATTATATATTTCCTGTTCGGAGGTTTACAGGGCGTTAAAATATTGATCCCGCTGCACTTTTTTTTAAGCGGATTAGGATTCTGGGTTTTTTCAAGCCTCTTGACCTGCAATAAAGTTCCAAGGTTGTACGGCTCTCTTTTGTATATGCTCTCAGGCAGTCTGGTTGCAAGAATCTACGCCGGTCATCTGCAGATGTTCATGGCGTTATCCTACATTCCGTTCTCAATATATTTTGTCATAAAGGCAATAGATACCAGGGAGCGGCGGTACATAGGGCTCTCTGCACTTACGATGTCACTGCCTATTCTTATGGGCGCACCTTATTATTTTGCCTATTTCCTCCTGATGTTACTTGCCCTCACTGTGATAAGAACTATCGAATATAAGGATAATAAATTCAGAGTCAGGACCGGCGATCTATCTCTAATTTGTATAATAGCTGCTCTTACTTTTGGGGTAAGTGCGATAATGTCTATCCCTATACTTTACGGGAGTGATATGCTTGAAAGAAATGTTGATCCGCGGTTCTGATACCATTGATAACCTGATCTTCGGTTTTTTCATGGGAGAGAACCTGAATTTTGGTACAATTAAAATGTGGGGTTATGACCAGAAATGGACGTGGGAGAATTACTCATTCATCGGACTTATCCCGTTAGTTCTTGCTTCATTATCCATCTTTCATAAATCCAGACATAGAAAATTCCTCTATGCTTCATTAGTTATACTAATTATTTATGCCCAGGGACCTTTTACTCATTTTTACTGGCGTCACTACTTTCCTTTTTTTGATAAGATGAGGATAGCCAGCAGAATTCTGGCATTTGCTGCATTTATATTAATTTCTATGGCAGTTTTAGGATTGGACTGGTTTTTAAAAGATGATGAAAAAGGGAATGGTGTCTCCAGGCATATCCTTATTATTATTACCTTCTTTATGCTAGCCTCTGGTTTAGAATA
>Ga0209749_1002087_pt1 | contig 14584 bp, 13 predicted proteins | sample EPASupsiteSAE347_FD_187267 | JGI IMG/M metagenome (GOLD analysis project Ga0209749, IMG submission 187267) | Bioremediated contaminated groundwater from EPA Superfund site, New Mexico - Sample SAE3-47 (SPAdes) (version 2) | ecosystem: Environmental > Aquatic > Deep subsurface > Groundwater >... | reverse complement strand
ACTTTGAAATATAAAACTTAAAAACAACAAAGGCATTTCAATACACATAGCCCCTGGTTTTCCGCTGTACTGCCTTGTTAGGCGCAATTATACCTTTGTTAATCACCTTTCTTGTGTTTGTGAGGCTTAAGTGTCGGCTTATTTCCGGGAGTATCTTTATTATCCCGTCGACGCTTATCTGGCTTCCCAGTAGATTTAGCAATTGGTTTTGGACCTGGTTTAATTCCCATAGTTTTCTCCTTTTGTCATGCTACCTAATTTTAAGTTTTAAATGCTATGGCAGCGAATAGCACCTAACAACACTCACCATACCACCATCCCATTTACACCCCGAATAGTTTTCTTTCAAAAAACAATTTTTCACCAGTGACGCCTGGTTCACTTTCAGGAAGGTTATTTGCAAAAATCTCATTACCTTTGCTGCGCAAATTCTTTAACCTTCCGGCTGAAAACTGCGCAAATTTCTTAACCCTCAACCTGGATTCTGGCCGAAGCTTGGCTAAAATTTACGCCCGTAAATATATATAACAGTTAGTAATAACAACGTTTTTTGTTGTTTGTTTTCGATTCGGTTGACTGCTTTGCTTTGATGTTTACGGGCTACAAAAGGGTATTTGAAAGGGGATGAAGGTTTGTAGAGGCTATCGCAGCGGAGAGGGACTGATTTATCGCTAAACTTAGCGGAATCTGGTTGCCCCACTTGTTGCGCGCTCACGCGCGACCCCGCTTCTGCCATATCCGGTTTTACAACCTGTCAGAACCGGGGTCGCGCCTGGAAAACCAGCGCAACAAGTGGGGCCTGGTTTTTGAATGGTTTTGTTGAACTGGCTCAAGCTGGCTTTGGCGTGCTGCTGGTCTCTTGAGCCCCATGGCCTTCCGGGATGCAGGTCTGTATGCTATACTATGAATGTATTATTCATAACTGAAGATGTATGCCCCAACCTCACATCCCTCGGCGACCTCGTTACGAACGGATTGCGCCGTCTGCCCCCTTCAAGGTCACTGACCGTGACCTTGAAATTGTTCACTACGTTTACCAGCACCGTTTTTTGACCTCGGATCAGATTACTGCTTTAACAGGCGGAAGCCAACAGGGTGTTTCCAGAAGATTGAACCTGCTTTTTCATGCCGGTTGGCTTGATCGACCACGGGCGCAACTGCTTATGCCGGACCGGCTGGATAGTCGTTGCAACCATGCCATGATTTATGCCCTTGGTAATAACGGGGCAAAATATCTCAGTGGGGAACTGGATTTGCCACTATCCACCATTAACTGGACGGCAAAGAACAGTGGCCTGAAGAATGGCTTCTTTTTTGAGCACACCCTTTGGGTGGCTGAATTTATGGTCATGGTCAGGCTGGCCTGCCGGAAGGGAAAAAGGCTTGAGTTTATCAGCCAGGAGGAGATCGTAAACAGCAGAAGGACGCTGCCTGCGGCACCTTCTAAAGAACTTGGTTTTGAGGTAGAAGTGCTGCTGCGGAAAGACCAGCGTAAGCCTTATACGGTTCCCGTTGTGCCGGATGCGGCCTTTGGCCTGCGGCGCTTAGGTAGCTCCAAGGAGCAGGAGGAAATGTATTTCTTTTTGGAGGCGGACCGGGCGACGATGCCGATCCGGCGAGCAAGTCTTTATCGAAGTTCGTTTTACAAGAAGATGCTCGGCTATTACCATGCCTGGAAAACGGGGGCTTGGGGGGCGACATTTCATTTCAAGAATGCCAGGGTGTTGACCATTACCACCAGTATGGAACGTATTGGAAATATGGTTGCCATGGGAAGGGAAATTGATCCATGGAAAAAGGGCCTGGGGATGTTTCTCTTTGCCCCAAGGGCAAGCTTTAGTCTGGATCAACCTCAGCAGGTTTTTGAGCGTGTCTGGATTGCCGGAAATGGCAAGAAAGTGAGTATTCTTGACTAGTTGCGTATTATGTGCTAGGTTTTTAAGTTGCCATGCCAGCAAGGCTTTAGTTCAGGGCACTGACCGCCATGGTCTTTCCGGCGGGTTTACGGATTGACCAGGCACCGCCTTGTAAACTGGTGGCGGGACGTCACAGGGACCTGTGACCGACTAAAAGCCCATCTCTCAGGCCGCACGTTCTCCCAGGCTGCATGCCTAAGGAAGGTTCCTGTCTTCTGGCATGCGGTTGCTTTGCATCACGGGGTGGCAACAAGAAAAAAGACACCTGTAACAGGTGTCTTGTAAAACTTAGAAATAGCAGTTGTGGCAATAGAAATCGCCTTTTGTGGTGATGACCAGGGTATTGCTGAACGGATGGAGGCAGAAGCGGTGCCCGCAGTCCAAGTACAGAACCCTATTTTTCAAGACCTTTCTCAATTCAATCGCGTTCATTTCCTTTCTTCTCTTTCTCTTCATAATGCCTCCTTTCGGGTTGAAAGTGCATCCAGGCCATTGCCTGGCCAGGGTGTAGTCCGACAATAGGCAAGCCTAGTTATCCACAAGGCGTGGTTGTCGGGATGAAAACAGATGGAAACAACGGTGGGATCAGATCAGGGATCTGAATTGCTCGGAAGTCAGCTGGCAGGGTGTTTCGGCGTAAGGGGCGATGTCGATTTTTTTGACGAACAGTCGCCCGGAAAACAGGTCCAGACATTCATCGGCGCATTTCTGGCTGTACTCCGAAGCTCCAAAGAGGAGAATCAGTCTTCCAGTAGACCCTGTATGGGTCAAAATTGCCTCTTCTTGGCCTTTTCCGATGTTGGAGCCCATAAGGGCTACAACTTTTTGAAAACCGCCCTGGTGGGCCTTAAGGGCTGAAATGAAGTCTTCCACGACAAGCAGTGGAGCCTCATCTGTTTTCAGCCGATGAAGGTTGAACACCAGGGCCGAGCGGACAAAGCCCTTGGGCATTTTGTATTTGCCCTCCAGCTCTGCCTGTTCGTCATTAATGCACCGACCACAGTAGGCGACAAGCCTGCCCTGGTGGTCGTGGATCGGAATGACGATCCTATCCTTGAGGAGCCCTTTTTTGCAGAACCCCATGCCGAAATAGGTTGCCGTCTCTTGGCTGATTCCATTTTCGGCAAAGAATGGGTGATCCATGTGCAGGCTTTTCAGGGTAAAAGGAAGCGGTGGATTGACCTCTTCCTTAGGCGGGGCCATCTTTTCTTCCGTTGCGACCGGTTTTTGCCGGTCGTTTTTTGTTTCCGTTTGCGCTTCCTCCTGAATTGGAGGGGTTTCGCCGGTATCCAGAAAAAGTCTTTTCAGGAGCAGGGCTGCATTACGGATGGGAATATCGCCTTCGATCATCCTGATGAAGTCGAGGACATTGCCTCCGGTATTGCAGGAGCCGAAGCAGCGCCAGATGTTCCTGGTCAGACAGACGGAGAACTGATGTGGATCAGTGCCCTTATGGATCGGGCAGCAGCCGAGGGCATTTTTCCCTTCGACTTTTTGCAGTGCCTCAAACACCCCATAGTGTTTGAGCACCATTTCCATGGTGATGGTGGACTTGATTTCTTTATAGTCCACCCAATTTCGTCCTTTTTGCATAATAACCTCCTTTGGTTGTTGTTGATCTGAAAGGACAATTGTTCTGTATGCAGAACTATAAAGTATTGAATATATTATAAAATTTGTCAAGAGGGCGGGGCTTGTCTTGGCTAAGGTTCGGGACTTTTCAGGACTTTGAATTTGTGATTGGGTATATTTATTTGTAAAAAAAGAGGCAAATTACCGTTTGAATACTGCCGGGATTTTTTCGACGCATGGAAGGGAAGGGGGGTATTTGGCGGCTTGCTTTATGAAGGCAAAATGACAGCAAAGTTATCTGTAGATAAAAATTAAGCCACCCCAATTAAGGAAGAGCCCCGCCGGGGGCTCCTTTTGCCCGCCCCGGCCATCAAGGGTCGTCTGCTCCCAGCCTCCATTTCATTCCGGTTGGAAACAGTCCACCCTTGACAGGCCTCATGTCCATATATTGTGGCAACACCTCGCGGCCCATCAATGCTACTCTGCCCACACCCTCCACTCCGCTAACGCTCCATTGCGGATGGCGGCAGCCTATCCTTGACAGGCAGCAAGGTCTCTGTTGCAATTTGGATTGATGCAAAAAAATATTTAAGCCACCCCAATTAAGGGAGAGCCCCACCGGGGTCTCCTCTTGCCCGCCCGGCCTGTCTTACCCTGGTTGTCTGGATGCGACGCGTTACCTTCCTTCCTCATCTTCTTCCATTGTAGCAACACCTCACGGCCCATCAAGGGTAGTCTGCCCACAACCTCCACTTCGCTATCGCTTCATTGCGGATGGGGACAGCTCCACCCTTGACAGACCGCAAGGTCTCTGTTGCTGTCATTTCAGCAGATGAGGAAGCAAGGCGAACTTGTTCATCTGAGTTTTATTTACTTTCGCCAGTCAAAAATATGGAATTATTAAACATGGAGCTTTTGGACAGGTTCCAACAGGTTGGTAGCCAGGAGGAAGAGAAAAATCCTTTGGTTATCGCAAAATTCTTTAATCCAACGGGAATCGGCACATGGTATGCCACCGAATACGATCCTACGACCAAGAACTTTTTCGGGTTTGTTTCTCTCTTTGGAGATCACAACGATGAATGGGGCTACTTCTCCTTGGATGAGTTGGAACGCTTCAAGGGTCATTTTAGCTTGGGTATTGAGAGAGATATCTTTTTTACTGAAAGAAGGGCAAACGAAATCCCGGCGCTCAGACATCAGGAGGCATGAGCGATCAGCAATAAACGGTGAGGCTTGATCCTCACGGACGAAACAGCCCTTGGCTTAAATGCCAGGGGCTGTTTTAGTATTCGGCGGCGGTGCTGGCCGGAGGATTGACGCCACAGCATGGCACGGTCACTAAGTAGCTAAGGCTGCCATGCCTCCTCATCTCCTTTCATTGTAGCAACACCTCACGGCCCATCAAGGGTAGTCTGCCCACAACCTCCATTTCGCTATCGCTTCATTACGGATGGGGACAGCTCCACCCTTGACAGACCGCAAGGTCTCCGTTGCTGTCATTTCAGAAGATGAGGAAGCAAGGCGAACTTGTTCATCTGAGTTTTATTTACTTTCGCCGACAAAAAATCTTATGGGAAAAGAAAACAAAAAGGACTTCATGGCTGAAGTCATCGAGGCGCTTGCCGAGGTATTCTCGATGTACCAGGTAACCTGGGTTAACAAGGCAGAAGAGCAAGCTTTCAAAGAAGCCTTGCTTGCGGTGGTAACGGACTTGATCAAAGGGTCCTTCAAAAATGGGATCAGGATTGGGCGTACCCGAGCTGAGCAAGGGGAAGTTTACAAAAAAGGTGGGGCTCATTAGCCTCCCTTTTTTTTATAGTCGGCATCCCTGTTGTTGTTGAATCTGGATAAAGAAGGCTGGGCTTCTCTTTTGATACCCTGCTCGCGGCAAGCAGGGCAACTGCAAGAGAAGTAGTTGTTCCTCCTCCATAAAAATCAGGAACCTCCTAATTTTTACTCCAGAGGAATTCATCTCCTCATACCCTAAAATAAAACTTCATTTTCAGGGGACCCCGCCCTAAAAACAAAATTTTATTTATAAAAAATCTATCGTCCCCCTTGCCGGTTCCCCCCTTTCCGAACCTATCCCCCTTTGGGCTTACCCCGGAAATGTAGGGAGCTCTTGATTGATATCGGAAAGGGGGGAACCTCAAAAGTGGGACTATTTTTTCGAGCCTCCCCCTGCCCCTCAAAAAAATTAGATTTTTAAACGGGTATGAGGAGATGAAGATATGAAGGTTGTTGTCTTTATTGATTGCATGACGGGTGTGCCTTTTGCGTAGTTGGGTAGTTATTACGTCCGCCATTGCTGTTCAGTTATTTTGCGATGGCTGGAGCGCGGACGTCTATCCTGTCCGGTGGTTGTGATTGGGAATATGCGTGGGCTCGCGGCTGATGTGTTGCTGAGTATTCTGGCGCCTGATGTGCTTTGAATGAGTTTGGTGAATTTCGGAAAGGGTTTTGTGTTTTGAAGAAGTTGGCTCCCGGCGCCAGGCCAGTAATTTATTTTCAGTTACAGGCAAGATTATTTCTTTCCATTTTTTCTTTTTTCATTATCCTTGTTTAGGATAAGTTGTTGGTTTGATGATTTTTTTGTGGTTGTGGTTTTGGTTTGGAGTGACCTAGGCGGTGGGCGGTGTAGAGAGAGGATGGTGGGGTTAATAAAGCCCCGTAAGAATTATCCGGAACCCGCTTCGGCAGGGAAGGTGCCTATTTCCTGGTCGTAAGAATTGGCCTCAATTTCTTACGGGCATTTTTACTGGATGGGCATGATTTGAGTAATTTTCTTACGGCTCAAGGTAATCATGCAGGATGAACTCGAAGACATAGTAAGGGGCGCAACCTGGCAGAATCTATATGATTGTCTTTGGACAATTGCCACAGTTCGCTATGTGACGCGGCAGCAAATGGCAAAGCATTTTCCTGATGCGGTCTGGCGGCAAAAAATTGCCACCAAGAATAAATTAGAGTTACTTGTGCAAAAAGGATTCTTGAAGCAGTCCCCTGATGGTGTGAATGTCGCTACCAGTAAAGCGTTTAGCTTCCTAAGAGAACACTCTGACAAGAATTGCCAAATTATTAAACTGCCCAGTGGTACAGGAGAAAGAGATAGCGTTTACAATTCGGATCAGCTTTTGCGAATTATCCAATTGCCAGACTTTTTTGCATTGTTTTACCCGGTTTTTTATGAAAACAAGAAAGATGATCAACCATTTTTGATTCCTGACGGTGCGGTTTTTTTAAAAAAGGAAAACATGGCTAAATTGGTATTTTTGGAGATAGAGAGGCCAAAACCTGACTGGCAGGGTTACCTCGAAGAAAAAAGATGGAAATATAGTTTGATCGCAAGGAGAACGGAGACCTGGTCGGAGTGGTGGAAGGCACAGTGTGAAAAGCTAGGTATCGGTAATTGTACATTTGAAGAGTTTGGTTTTATGGTGTGGTGTATTGGTAGTTTTCAGGATGACTGGCCGGGGTGGAGTTTTTCAAATAGTATTACTGGTGAAGGAATAAAATCAGATGAGTAAAGATTATAAGACGATACGTGAGAAGATATTTTACCTTGACAAGAAAAAGTTAATATTTGGCTTGGTAGGTATAATAGCAGGTATTTGTTTAATAGTTTCACCATGGTTTATATTGCAAGATGCAGAAAATTCTTTCATTGTAACTACGATATTTTCTCTTTTAACGATTATTGGTTGCTTGCATCTTGTAGATCTTGATATTGGCTACCATTTTATTTGTCCTAATAGAAATTGTTTAATGACAAATTTTGTTATAAACATGAAGTACGTTTGTCCAAAATGCAATACTGATTACAATACGCAGAATCAAGGGTGGATAGGAAGGAAGAAAGCTATTTTCCGTGCATGTTCTAGTTGTCGCAGAACAATTCAATTTCTAGAATGTTACGAATGTCATGAACCAATAGATTTGGACTCTCCGTATGACGAGATGGCATTAGAGAAGTTATCCAACGAGGTTTGATGATGAAACCAAAATTTTGCGGAAAAACTAGCGGCCATAATATTCCATCAACCATGCCTAGCGGAGTGTCCGTATCAAATTTCAGTAATGAAAGTGAGATGGATAATTATCCTGAATTCTCCGACGAGACAGTTAATTTAGATTTACTTGATGTTCATAAACTCGTAAAAGACCTTGCTAGTAAATATAATGAAAATAATGACATCGGTGTTATTGCTAGTTGGTTTCGACGTCGAAAACTTGGTGCCACAGAAAAGCATCTGCAATCGCTTCTGGCCCTAGTTTCAGAAGTTAGAAAGCATGCTGGAAGTTTGCAGGAGTTTAAGGCGCAATTGGTGACACAGCAGGTGGTGTTGCAACATCGTATTGTCGCGATAATAGATGAAGCAAGATTTGCGGTAGCGAGGCAAAGATCTGATCATGAATTGTATTTACTTGGGAATGACGTTGAACGGCAGAAAAGAGAGTTGGAACTTGAGCGTATTCGGTTGGAGAATATGCTGGCCGCACTGGATGTAGAAAAAAAGAGAGCAGAGGTTGCTCTGGACTGGCAAAAGGTCACCTTATTAGAACAGAAGGGGGTCTTGATTGAAAAGATTATCTCTGAGCTTAATTTTCAAGATCTTAGTATGAAACAAGTCTTTGTGCTGATTGAGATGGTCAAGGAATCGCGCAGTAATGCCGATATTTTGACCGCTGAAGCCCAATGGGAACGTATGAAGGCGGAGGCAAGGGAGGCCGAGGCACGGGCGGATCAAGAGCACCACAAGACAAAATATGCTGGGTGGAAAATGGAGCAGGAGATGAAAACACCGAACGAATGAGCGATTACCTTTTTCGTATTGGCGAGTTAGAGAATCTGGATCATCCCTTGGCCCGGATTACTGATTTGGAGACTCGATTCCGGCATACTTATATTGTTGGCTCCACTGGTACGGGTAAGACCAGTATAATGCTGAGAATGGCCCTGTACGACATCAGACAAGGCTTGGCCTGCATATTCATTGACCCGAAGGGCGATCATGCCCAACAGCTTTACTCATTGGTGCCCGATAAAAACCGGGTCACCTACTTCTCCTACCACAATCCTTCCCTTGTGGTAAATCCCCTTCGCAAGAAGGGGTATCGGCTTAATGACCTCATCGATGAGTTCATCGAGATTCTCGATATCCTGATAAGCACCACATCGAAATCGAATCCACAGGCCAGCGAAAACATGAAAGAGGTTGTGGGCGAAGCAATCAAGGCGCTCAAGGAAGAGGATCGTAATATTAATATCCTCTATGAGTTTTTACGGTATCCCGCTTTCCGTAAGGCATACCTGGCTAGGAACCCATCTCGATACTGGGATGAGTTAGATAGGAGAGAGAAAGGTGGGTCAAGCGAAGAAGCGCAGACGGCCAAACGGGTTTCGATCCGGCTGAGTAAGTTTGTTCAGGATGAATCTTTGAAAAAGGTGATCAACGGCGAGAACCAGCTTGATATCGCTGAGATTGCCAAGAATGGCCAGGTTGTTATCGTGGACACTTCCGGCATGAGCATGGAAAAAAGGATTTATGTCACGTCATTGTTTTCTTTTGCCGTGAAGTCGTATGTCGAATTTCAGAAGCAGGAAGTCTATTCTCCCCTGATGTTCTATCTTGATGAATGCTGGATGGGGGTAAATAGTAGTTTTGAATATCTGTTGAAGTTTGGCCGCTCATTCAAGGTCGGATTTACCCTTGCCCATCAGGAGATCAGCAGCTTTCCGGCGATCCGAACCCTGAAAAGCATCATCAGCAATTGCAATACCAAGATTGCTATGTTTCCGGCCGGCCCGGAAGAGACAGCGATGCTTGCCGACGTTTATGGTATCACCAGAAAAGAGTTTCTTGAGCTTGGTAAGCATCAGGCGTGGGTGAGGATATTGAACAGGAACAGTCTTGTGAAGACATATCCGCCCCCGGTGCCGGAAGTAATGACCACGCCATCTGTGATTCAGAAAGATTTCAAAGGGGCAGATAGGCTTCAGCCGATGGCCGAAGACATAGCGCCAGCGCAAAGGCCATGTGATTTCCTTAAGGATTGCTGGTTTCCCTGTTAATCGAAGCGATGACTTCTGTTGTTCATCCTGGGTGTTGGGCACCGGGATGCCAAGACCCTTGGATGGTATTCAGTGGCTATTTGCATGAATTTCCCGCCCAGATTTGCAATATGTACATAAGCCACGAGTCGGTCTTGAGGAGAATGGCCCTGAGCTGTTCGTCTGTCAGTTCTGTCTCTAGCTCATGGACTCGATTGAACAGCTCGATCAGTTTCACGAGTGCCCGTGTGTCATGCTTCAAGAACTCCGTGAGCGGATCGCTGTTCAGTTCTCGACAAATATACAACACCCTGGCGTTTCGAGTCGGTCGGCCTTCATGTAAGAGATCCTTCTGATTAGCATTACTAGGAATCCATGCGGAAACGAGGTCGTCGGGTGCCAGTCGTCTTAGCAGATGGTTCCACAGCTCTCTCAGTGAACTCAGGATGTGTCGTGCACGATCAGTATTGTTCCCTTTTAGAGCATCACGGGCACCAATATACGGTCGAGCGAGTCCGGGATCGACCTGCTGCAAGAGGATTATGCAACCTGATGTTTCCAGCTCCACTTCGGCGATGAGCTGAATTTCTGTTTCACTATTTTGGCCTTTCTGTTCATGCAAGGGGTGAAGAGTTTTGAGAGCGAAGCCTGTGGTATAGATTTCTCGGGTGGCCCCTGGTAAAATGAAGGCGGGCAGTTGCGTAATGTCCGAAATATTACGCAGTGACCCGGCAAGGTTCCCATAAGATGCTGTAGCATGGGCTATCGAGTTCTCCAGTCCCGAGATAATCGGCCTTTCGATTTGGAAACGACTCCTCATGGCCGCAAAATTAATGTCTGCCATAAACCGTTCCGTGGCGGTCAGTTGCAGGGAGACATCACATAGGGCCAGCTTGGCAGATGCCTGAAGCTGTGAAAACGTCGAAAAATTATGTTGTAAAGGCTTCAGGCCATCGATCCAGGATTGATGAGTGGCACTTAAACTCAAACTCTCGGTAATACAGCTTGTTGCGGTGGTTTGATTGAGTATGTCCTGCCAATGTTGGTTGGCATTGATGAGGTCATGTATTTTGGCTATCGCCCCTGGCAGTTCCAAGGCATGACAGATTTCCAACTGGTGACGACGGATGGGCTCCATCGTTCGCTCTATTTGCTCAATCACGTTCAGGTAGGAGGGGTTAGCCAAACGGTTGATCGTTTCCATATCCTGGTAAATTTTAGTGAGAGCCGATTTTGTAGTTTTCAAATCGTCGGGCATAGTGTCCTTATTTTGCTATTCGACAACATTATTCTGTCAGTGGCGAGGGACTCTGAGCCAGTTGGCAAGATCTTATCAATCTCACCGGCGCTGATACCTCCAGCGGTTAACAACTTCTTGGATTTGCTCATCAGGTGTTACATCGTTTTGCCATCCCCTATCAAAATCGATATCATTTGATTTCGGTAGCTGTTCAGGCTTTAAATCCCGAATAAGAATACGAGATGGTAGCATTGCTGCCTGGCCTACAAAAATCGCTTCCTGCCTCCGTAAACCAGATAGCATTTTTGTCAGACCGGACATCGAATCTGGTAATATGGATCGAACGTGGTCCCTGTCGGCTTCGTTGGTAATTCTCAGAACAATCCAGCTATTACATTGAGAAAGAACGGTCGCCTCAACCTCGCTCGGGCGCTGGGATACTAACAAGAGCCCCACGCCATACTTGCGTCCTTCTTTGGCGATACGCCGGATCGCTTCTTGAGCAGCCTCATATTGCGCTTCGCCACGATTCGGAACATAGCGATGCGCTTCTTCACAGACCAATAAAACGGGATCAGATTCCCGCTCGGGCTGAGTCTGCCATATCTTCAGATTGAATAGTGTTCGTGCAATAGCCGCACTTGAAACACCGGCGACTTCGTTGGGTACGCCGGATAGATCAACGATGCGCGGCTGAGGGCCATCTCCGATAAGTTGTTTAATAATTTCTGGAAATGGGTCGCTGTTGTTGCCATCCCACTCAGTCATCATGAATCTGAGACGAGCATCGGTCATCAAAACTTCAAGTTTCTGAAGTATCGAGTTGTGAGAATCCTGCTTGCTCGCCTGCGGAGGTTTGTCGGCTTCAATTTTTGTTTTAAGTGATGCCAACTTGTAGGGAACAGGGGAGTCAACGGTTATAAGACTAGGGTCAAGACTAAGTTGTTGTGCCCCCTCTTCGCGAGCGGACATAAGGGCACTTTTAACGATATTGGCTTGTGATGTCGCAACAAACTCTGTTTTCCCGATCAGCAAGGCAACCGTCTCTTGGAAGTTCAAAAGCCAGTATGGGAGGGTCAACGTGCCATCATCAGAGGAAAGCTTCGTGTGTTTGGCAAAGGCACTCCCATACTCGCCATGTGGATCAAGAATTATGATTTGAGGCCTCCATTTGGCATAGTTGAATGCGCTGCCCCTCTCAAGGATACTATGAATGATGGCTGCGACCGTACCTGATTTACCAGAGCCAGTGGACCCGAGAACGGCTGTGTGTTTGCCGAGCAATTCGTTCAAGTCTGCAAGACAGGGTGTCCCCCCGGAACCGACATGCTGCCCGAGTTGAACAACCGCGCCTCTTGCTTTTCCGTAAATAAACCGCAACTCAGCCTTCGGTGTAAGGTAAACTGTTTGCTGGGGTAGTGGATATGTTGATACTCCACGTTCAAAACGAAGCTCCCATTCACCAGTCGCACCATGAACCCATTCGCCTTCACCGAATAGGTCAGCTTCGACAATTCTCTCATCAGAAGATGATGCTGGCACCAATCCTCGCTCCGCTTGGAATTCAGATTTCATCCTCAACCGGCCGACAAGCGCATAAACAAGCCGACGTCCGAAATGGATTCTGATTATGGAGCCAAATTGACCGATGGGATAGGTTTCTCCCGCATATATGCGGGAGAGTTCGGAAAGCGTTGGATTCAGCTCGGCAACAAGACGAGAACCATCAACTTCAATTATTCGACCAATTGCCAGGTTTTCAATCGGTTCGTTAGGGTTGCGAGTCGATACACTCATCTCTCACCTCCAAGCAGGCGTGTAAGGTTTTCAAACTTCCACCAAAGAAGGTCTGAATCAGATTCCGTGCGAGTAGTGCCATGGAAAAAACCTCGATTGGCAAAAATGAGCACCTGTTCGGTGACGGCTGAATTCTCATACCACTTTTTTAATTGACCTTGTGGCTCGTCATCAGAGGTAAAGACCACAACCGTGAGACGCCCATCGGATTCGTGCAAAGCCCTGTCTATTTCGAGATTGATGTGTGAGTCGCCAAAACGATACCCGCACGATATGAGAATTTTCTGCGATCCTGACGCAGCCCTCAATGCTTTCCGTCCCTGTTCTGCCAGTTGCGCGTAGGGGTCTCTTTGAGTTTCACGGTATTTGGTTGATGCGGGCCAGATGAGAATGCGCTTGTCGCCCTCGGATTGCACGTTGACATTACCGGCAACACGGCGCGGGAGTGGATCATCATCGAACTCGCACCAGTTTATGGAACCGTGCAATTTGAAAATCCGCGATGAGAGCCCATCTCGCTCGAATACCGATGGATTCCACCAACCGGTAACTCCACCATCCAAGCCATCTGAGAAAGAAATCCTCTCCAGCGCGAGTGCATCTTCAAGAAGTGTGTCGTAATTGAGGCACAGATAGTCAACGCAACCTGAGCTGTCTATTTTCCCGGGACGAATTGGGCGGTGAACTGCTTTTACAAACTCGCGATGGACCGTTATATCAATTTTCTTATCCTTGCATTCAATGATGTCAGAGATGGTGCGCTTGATTTTCTCAGCAGCTTCTCGCAGTTGCGGTCCAGCGTATTGCTTTTCTTTGATAAAAACCTGGTTATCGGTTGCGCCCCGTTCAACTCTTCGTTCTGCAATGGCCAGGAGGTCGATAATCTCACTTAGGTAGTCTTCGATGTTTGGACCACTCGCGCCGGTGAAACTGTCTTGAATTCCTTTGAGAATATTTGTTGTGTCAGCATCCAGACCACCGCTATTTAGTACGTTGGTTGTAAGCTCTTCCATTAACGGTAGGCCCGCGCATTTGCTGCATCCAGCACCCACTAGAAACACTCTCCCATGCTGGGCCATAAGTGCGTCCAAGGCATCCAGAGCTTCAACAAATGGAACTGCCCATATTGCTTCAAGATTATCAGGTGCGCTCATGTGGAACCCCCCTTAATTATTTCTCTGCACAGATTTTTGAATCGATTTCTCGCGGGGCACAGTGTACAGCAGGCATGGTTAAATTTACCCCACCAAATCCATCAACTTTGCGTAACTGTCCACCACGTCATATTTCACCTGTTCCGAGGTGATTTTGGCGAAGAATTTCCGAGCGCATTCAATCCGGCACTCCTCAATCTTCCTGAGTTCCATGGAGGACATGGAGCCCTTGGTTTCGGCGACAAAATAAATGTGTTTGACCTTGCCCTCCTTGAAGGCAATGGCCCAGTCCGGGTTGTAGTTGCCAACCGGGGTCGGGATGCAGAATCCCCTCGGTAATTTGGCATAGACCACCACCTCGGCGCTTTTGTCTAACTCCGTCACAAAATCCCGCTCGGTCTTGGAATCGGTGAAGACATAGTCATAAACATGGCGTTCGGTCTTTACCGCCCGGCTAAAATCCTGCTGTTTATCCACGGTGAAGATTTCGGCCAACTTGTGTCGATCCTCCACTGGGTCATAGGAAAGGTGCTCCACCACCGCCGTGGCCTTCTGTTCGTTGATGATCCTGGCGGTCTTCAGCATGAAGTCTTCCGGGTTCATGCGGTACTGGGAAAAAATAACCGAATTGATTCCTTTCAGTATTTCGGCAACGGACTTTCTGGTCAGCTGGGTGTCTTCGGCCAGCTTGCCGATCAGGTCATATTTGACGGCGGAATGGATGGAGTGGTTCAGGTAATCCGACTCGTTCTCAGTGATTTTGAAACCCTGACCGTTGACCATTTCATCGTAACTGATCTTGTCGCTTTGTTCGCCCCGTTCCACCGTATATCGCAATTTGGTAACAACC
>Ga0209749_1002083_pt1 | contig 14592 bp, 10 predicted proteins | sample EPASupsiteSAE347_FD_187267 | JGI IMG/M metagenome (GOLD analysis project Ga0209749, IMG submission 187267) | Bioremediated contaminated groundwater from EPA Superfund site, New Mexico - Sample SAE3-47 (SPAdes) (version 2) | ecosystem: Environmental > Aquatic > Deep subsurface > Groundwater >... | reverse complement strand
TTGAACATAAGAAAGAAGGTCAACAGGGGAAAGAAGAGGAGAACCATGAGGCCATAAGTAAAAACCTCCCTCAGTTTGTCAATCTCATCTGCATCGAGGACCGGCAACAGGTAGTAATAAGAGGCGACAATTAGAATCAGGACGGGAAACAACGTGGACATGAAAAAAGATATCAGAAATATCTTCTTCGATTTTTCCTGGATTAATGAACGAAAAAAAGACATCAGCGCAACCTTTTTTTAAACACCTTCAACACAAAACCACCGCCGTCCTCGATTTGTTTAGTCAAGGAGGCCGGTTTCTCCCGATGCTGCATAGGGGATGTTTGTTTTCTCCTTTTGCCGCTTGTTTGCCCAATCAAACCATTATAATTCACTCATACATCAATTGAGAGCAATCGGCAAGCCCCGAATTGCCCTGAAAGCCCCATATAGATACGCTATCATCTGAATTCATGTTTGACAGCTCATAGAATATCAGTTATCAAGATAGGTGAATTTTCTTCTTTTTTATTTTTATGCCGACGAGTGATCGCCGCGAAGGAGCGGCGTCTTTGCTGAGGGGAAGTTCTCTTTTGTATTAATAAGTATCATCCGGCTGTTATCACCCAAGGGACCGATTACTTATATGCAGGACAAGGATAAGACCGGGCAGGAATGCTGGCTGAAAGAGGATTCCTATCGCCAGATAGTTGAGTCCATAGATGAGGCCATCTTTGAATTGGATGCCTTGGGCTATTGCCGCTATGTCAATGGCGCGGGAGTCCGGATCAGTGGGTATTCCATAACCGAATTGATCGGGATGCACTTCGAAAAGCTCGTTAAACCGGATTATCGAGAGCAAGTCTGGAAAGTAACGGGTCGCCAGTTCTTGAAAAAGATTCCGAGTATCTACCATGAATTCCCGATGATCACCAGGGACGGCCGTGAAAACTGGATCGGTCAGAATGTCCACCTGATCCTCGCTAAGGATGAAATTAGGGGAATCCGTTGTGTCGCCCGCGATATTACGGAACGAAAGAAAATGGAGGAAGCCCTGCGGGAAAGCGAAGGCCTCTTCCGCACCCTTGTGGATCGCATGCTTGATCCGGTTATCATCATCGGCTGGGACGGCGCCATTCTGTTCGGAAATCAGGCCATGGCCCGCCTGATGAACTTGGCTTCCCCTGAAGAAGCTTTGGGCAGGAACATGGCGGAATACCTTCATCCCGACAGTTTGACGAAGGCGTCGCAGAATATGGAAAAGACGAGCCAAACCGGACAGGGCGGAACTGTTGAGGAATACCGTCTTATAACGAGAGAAGGCCGTTCGCTTTGGGTGGAGGGCATCGGGACCAACATTCCTTTCCAGGGGGGGACGGCGGATCTTGCCTGTTTCCGGGATATTACCCGCCGCAAACAGGCGGAAGAGGAACTGCGGAGGCTCAACGAAAACCTGGAAGAAAAGAACCGCCAGTTGCAGGATTCTTTGGAGCGGGTCAATCAGTTGGCCGTTGAGGCCCAGGCGGCGAATGTGGCAAAAAGTCAGTTTTTGGCCAATATGAGTCATGAAATTCGCACGCCTATGAACAGCATTATCGGTTTTACGGACATGCTTCTCGACACGAACCTGAACCCTGAACAGACCGACTATCTGCGGACCATCAAACGCAGCGGCGACGCCCTCCTGTCTCTCATTGATGATATTTTGGATCTTTCGAAGATTGAAACCAGCCATGTGTCCCTGGAAGCGGTAGATTTTGATCCGGAATTGATGATTTACGAAGTATGCGACCTGATTCAACCCCGCCTTGCGGGCAGACCCGTGGAACTGTTCTGCCGTATCGGGGATGAGACGCCGGCCCGGATCAAAGGAGATCCCGCCCGTTTCCGCCAGGTGCTTCTCAATCTGCTCGGAAACGCCGTCAAGTTTACCGAAGCCGGAGAAATCGGCGTCGATCTCGGTGTGGATGGTGTAGAAGGTGATCTGGTCAGATTGCATATTCAAGTCCGGGATACGGGGATCGGAATCCCGGCGGACAATCTCGAATTTATTTTTGGTTCCTTTCAGCAACTTCAAGGAGAATCGACACGGCGATACGGCGGAACAGGGTTGGGATTGTCCATCAGCCGCGAACTTGCAAACCTCATGAATGGCAACATATGGGCGGAAAGTGAGCCGGGCCGGGGCAGCGTCTTTCATTTTACCGTGGCCTGCAAGGGGGTGACAGCGCCTCGGGAAGAGCCCGTTCCGTTTGCATCCCTCCAGGGGAAGCGGGTTCTTGTGGTTGATGATCACCCTGCCAATCTCGACATCCTGGGACACCTGCTGCGACGGCAGGGGATAGTTGCCACCCTCCTCAGTAAATCCTCCGATGTCGAAGCGACGATCCTCGGCGCCGCTGTGGAAGGCAAGCCTTTTGAACTCGCCGTTATCGACATTCAGATGCCCGGTATGGACGGTTATGAAACGGCCCGGAGAATCCGCCATTTGGAGGAGAAAGTTCCACAAATACCGCTACTCGCATATTCATCTTCGACGGAAGGGATGCGCCGGCGTTTTCAGGAAGCCGGCTTCAATGGTTATCTCCGTAAACCCGTGCGCCGCAAGACCCTGATTGACGTTCTCGGACGGATCATCGGAGGAGGAAATCATACCGGAGAAAAGGAATCTGAAATCTTCATTACCGAACAATCGGTAAGCTCCAATCTCAAGCAGGAAGTAAGGATTCTCCTTGTGGAAGACAATACCGACAATCAGCTCCTGATGAAACGCATCCTCACAAAAGGGGGGTACAATATCGAAATAGCGGAGAACGGCCGGGAGGCGGTCGAGGCATACCGGCAGGCGCCCAGGCGTTATGACCTGATCCTTATGGATATTCAGATGCCGGAAATGGACGGTTATGAAGCCACGGAGGCGATCAGAGACCTGGAAGGCAAGCTGAAATCGTCTGAAACAGGGGCCGCGCTGAAATCGGTACCTATTGTTGCCCTTACGGCCCACGCCATGGTGACGGAAAGGGAACAATGCCTGCGCAGAGGAATGAACGATTATATGACCAAACCCATCAAGCGGGAAAAGCTCTTTGAATTGATCCGCCGCTGGGTTGTCCATGAGGGGAAGGAAGGGGGGGTGGAGAGGGGCTGAGGAAATCATAAAAAGGATGGTTGTGGTTCTGAGTTAGATCCCGGGCTATCATTGATGTCAGGAAAAAAGGAGGAGACATAAATATGGGAAACATTTTGCCCCCGTTAACGGAAGAAGGAAGGAAGCGCTTCACTGTAATCAATAAAGAGAATCTTGAATATCTCATGAACCGTTACAACAAGGTGAATCGCTGGGTCATCGCCGACATGATCCGCAGAAGCGCCTACCACTATCCCGACAAAGTCGCCATCATTTATAAGGACAAAACCTTAACCTATGCCCAACTGGAAGCGGAATGCAACCGCGTCGCCAATGCGCTCAGGGATTTGGGGATTCAGAAGTACGACCGCGTGGCGATCCTGGCCCACAACACGATCCATCATGTCCTGATCTGGATGGCCTGTTGCAAAATCGGGGCGATCTATCTGGCTATCAACTATCTGCTCCGGGGAAAGGACATCTCTTATTGCATCAATCATTCGGAGAGCAAGGCCTTTATCGTTGAAGATGCCCTGTATGACCTGGTAAAGGACGTTCTCGAGGATATGCCGACGGTGAAGACCTGGATCTGGTCCGACCAGGTCGCGGGGCAGCCTCCGGTCAGCGACCGTTTTCTGAACTTCGATACCTGGAGCGGAAAATACCCCGTCACGGAACCGGAAACCCTTCTCCATATCGAGGATCCCTGCCAGATGACCTACACCAGCGGCACGGAATCCCTGCCCAAAGGCGTCATCATCAGCAACCAGGCCCTCATGGCCCAGTACATGGGGACGATCGTCGACGGCCAGTACGACGAGGACGATATCAATATCAACGCCCTGCCCATTTATCACTGCGCCCAGCGGGACGTCTTCATGAACCCCGTCTTCTGGGTGGGAGGGACGAATATCCTGATGATGCCGGACATCGGGCAGATATTGAAGAATATCGCCGCCTACAAGGCGACGATGTTCTTTGCTCCCCCGACGGTCTGGATCGGCATGCTCCGTAATCCGGAATTCAGCAAGCAGGATCTATCCAGTCTCAAGAAAGCTTACTACGGGGCTTCGATCATGCCCTTGGAGATCCTCAAGGAGATGATGGAACGCCTCCCCGGTGTGAAGATTTACAACTACTACGGCCAGACGGAGCTGGCACCCTATCACACGATCCTCAAGGCCAAGGACGCCCTGGCCAAGATCGGTTCGGCGGGCAAGGGGGGACTGAACATGGAGAGCCGCCTGGAAGACGATGCGGGGACACCGATCGACAAACCGGACCTTCCCGGCGAAATCTGCGGGAAGGGACCCCATGCCCTGATCATGTACTTCAAGGAACCGGAGAAGACCGATGAGGCCATGAAGGGCGGCTGGTTCCATTCCGGAGATATCGGCGTCATGGATGCGGACCGTTACATTACCGTGGCGGACCGTAAGAAAGATATGATCAAGACGGGCGGCGAGAACGTCCCGACCCGGGAGGTGGAAGATGCGGTCTATCTGGACAAGCGAGTCCAGGAGGTGGCGGTAATCGGGCTTCCCGATCCCAAATGGGTAGAGGTCGTGACGGCGATTGTCGTCCTGAAACCGGGAGAGACGATGACCGAACAGGAGCTCATCGCCCACTGCCGCAACGAGCTGGCAACCTTCAAGTGTCCGAAGAAGGTCTTCTTTGTGGAGGCGTTGCCCAAGACACCGACGGGAAAGATCCTGAAGCGGGAAATGCGGGTAACATTCAAGGATCGTTAACCTCTCAGGGTAATTCCCCGAAGCTTGCTTCGTTCCTTGCTTTTTAGATACCCCGCCGCTTGCGGCGGGGTGGTTCATTTTGGAAATATCAGATACCTCCCCCTTCAAGGGGGAGGTTAGGAGGGGGATGGGGTTATAAGATGGAGCCGAATTGGTTTCACATAAAATTATTCCCCGTCATCCTTCGCATGAAATCATTAGGGATTTACTATGGACGTCCTCCTCGTCAATCCGCGCTTTAACGGCGCCTCGGAAGTATCGCCCCTCAGCCTCGAATGCCTGGCCGCGTCTCTCCTTGCCGATGGACTTTCCGTAGCTATTGTCGACATGGATATCGGTTCCGAGAAGGAGTCCCAGGTCCTTTTGACGGATGCCCTGGAAGGGGGAAAACCCCTGATCATGGGCGTTACCACTCTCTCCGGCAGTATTGCCGCTGCCCTGGCGGCATGCGGGACGGCAAAAAAAATCCATCCTTCCGTCAGGACGGTCCTGGGAGGCATCCACGCCACCGTACTTCACGAGGAGATTCTCAGGGAAAACAAAGAGGTGGATGTGGTTGTCCGGGGCGAAGGGGAGGAAACCCTTCCGGAGCTTATAAAGAGTATTTTTGCGATGGCTTCCTTAGAAAAAATTGCCGGAATCAGTTACCGGCAGGGTCATCGTATTTTGTGTAATCCTGACCGCCCCCTGCGCAAGGATTTGGGGGACATGCCGACGCCGGCTTTCCAGATCCTTGATAACCGGGGCTATAGGACCCGCAGCCTGTCTTCCAGCCGCGGCTGTTACCACAACTGCCGTTTCTGTTCGATTCAGAGCCTCTATCAGGGGATTGTCCGTCAGGAGCCGCTGGAGAAGATCTTGACGGGGATTCGGGCCTTGCGTTCCGCCGGGGCGAAGCGGATCATGTTCACCGATGACAATTTTACCTTCCATCCCCGGCGCGTCCGGGAGATCTGCGGGATGATGATTCAGGAAGGACTGGGCCAGGGCGCCGAATTCTATGTCCAGGGGCGGATAGACGATTTCTGCCGCCAGCCGGTCATGGCGCAGTGGCTGAGCGAGGCGGGCTTCAAGGCCGTCTATGCCGGGGCGGAATCGGGGGCGCAGGAAATATTGGACCGCTATGGAAAGGGCATGGTAACGGAAGACCTGAAGCGAGGCGTATCCTACTGCATCGAGCAGAACCTCATGCCCGTGGTCAGCTTCATCCTTTTCGGTCCCTGGGACACTGTCGAAACGATGCTGAAAACAATCCGACTGGCCAAAGAACTATTCGAAAACGGGGCGGAAATCGCCTATACGGAATGCCTGATTCCTTTCCCGGGAACGCCCGTGCAAGCAGAGCTGGAGAAGGACGGCAAGTGGAGAGAATCAGGGGGTGTTTACTATTTTGAATCCTATACGGGAATGGCCATGGAGTGGGTTCTTAAGGTATGCGATCTGGCCCGGGCCATGTCCCGCCTTATCTATGGTGACGAACCGCTGTTTCCCGTCCGCCGGGTCTATTATGAATTTTCTCTGCTGGAATTTTTCATCCAGGGACAGCGGCCCCCAGCTTACGATTCCTGGCTTTCCCTGTTACCAACCGCCGGGCGGAATGACGCCCTGGAGGCGAAAAGACGACAGATTGAAAGTGCGATGAGTGACATTTTGTAAGTAGCATCACTTTCGTCCAAATCAACATTAATCTCGAACAATCGTAACAACGCTTCATGAGTCCATCTGATTTCCATCACCTGCTTCTTCTCTCAAGCAATGCCGCTTTTAATTCTTTGGTGTTGTAAACATTTCCGCTTTCAGTATCCACTATCCCTCTGCCGACAGAATCAAGAAATGCTTTTTTGTAAACCAGCTCATCGTAGTCGCTTGGAGAGAGGAGAACTCCGGCTGGTTTTCCGTTCTGTGTTATAATCAACGGATGCCCGGCTTTTTGAATGCTCTTAAACCATTTAGAGATGCCTGCTTTAAATTCTGCAATGGGGACAATATCATTTGAAATTGAAATGGTTTTCATGTGGTTACTCCTTATTCTGGCATATTTAACGGTCAAAATATAGGCCAATATAACGAGTAAAGCAAGTTTCTTCAAATAACGGGGCGAGAACCAATCACTCGCTCATTTCACCCCGTTCGGCCGTCAATAAATACAAGCATCAAGTATGGAAAGCACCATGTCGAGCACCTCATCTGACGCCTTGCCAATGAACTTGATCTTACGCGCTTGATAATCAATGGATTTCACCTGCTCAACCATGACAAAACCGGTTATATTTGGGTCGTTTGTTACGGCTACATGGAAAGGGTATTTACGGTCTGTTGTGGTTAGAGGGCACACCATTGCGAGGCCTGTTTGCTCGTTGAATAGGGTATTACTTACGACCAGCGCCGGACGGCGGCCTTTCTGTTCATGGCCGGACTGCGGATCGAAAGTAACGGCGACATAATCTCCTTTTTCCGGAACGTAGGATTTCATTTACCACACTTCCTTACCAAGGGGTTTACCCCAATCCGTTTCTTTGGGAGTGTAATTTTCAGGTATACGTGACACCAGTTCTTGCAGATTCACTTTGCCGCGGACACGCCTTACTGGAGTTATAACAATCATACCGTCTCGTGCGGCCACATCAACGTCGTCCCCAACGGAAATACATGCGTCTTCAAGGACCTGTCTTGCAAGGCGTAATCCCTGACTGTTTCCCCATTTCTGAATTCTTGTAATCATAATTTACACCTCCTATGGCTACACGAAGTATAGCCCATAAGGCAACTCATGTCAACTTAGATTGGGGGCGAACGTGCCCTTCAGCGGCTGCGGTTACGAAGTCAGCTGCAGGGGCTGCTCGGCAATGTCCTCCCTGCTCACTCAAGCTGAGCCGGTGAGTTGCGCCACCGTGCGAAATCATCTTCATCAAGCGAAAAATACCCTTTGTCCACCATCCACAATCTATATGGTGGCCTTAGAGATGTATCATACTGATCCCATCGGACTGAGAAGAAAAGATGGCCAACGCGCTTCTGCAAGTAACCAGGTTCATCAAGGGATGGCGTCTGCTTTCTCCTACTGAGTAACCCTGAGATGCAAGGCACGAATGACCTCGCAAAGCATTGTAAATCTGAGGGATTACTTGCGTAGCGTGACTCGTGATAAGCTACAGTCAGCGAGTGGTTTCGGTTTGCAGTTGGGAATGCTGTCTGAACAGAAAGCAAATTACTAGCATTGCCAACATAGTTAAGAAGGAACATTTCAGTGCCACGCATACGGGATTTTTTTACATACTGTGCGAGAGGGATACTTGGAGATAAAGGGGGCAAGGCAGACAGAATGACCTTGCCATCACGAACATCAATGCAACACATGATAAGAACGATCGAATTCATGTTCCATCCAAGAGATGGATGCTCTTCGCCTTGTTTCTCCCAAGCACTTAAATCCGAAGTTGGCCCAACGGTCCATCCCTGGTGATTTTGGAGGACAAAGGAGGTGTCACCGGTATGGCACATCGACATTTCTCCGAGCTCGCGAACCAAGCGCCAGCTGCCTATATGCTCGTCCTTTGTCAGAGAGACTGAAAGTGTTTCCCATAGTGTTTCGCAGGGGATCCATCCGATCGAGACATTGTGAACAACAGCAAGCCTCCAAAAAGTCTCGGGGGAAAGCCCCTGGCGAAGGCAGTTTGCCAACAGCTCCCAAAGCAATCCCTGTCCTTGATTAAAAGCTTCGGTCAGACGCTGCCAGCCAGGAGGAGTTAAACTCAGAAAACGGTCTGGGGGAAACCTCCCTGGAGTAATCTCGGGCTTGAGGTCCCCGCGTGCATCTATCAAGGCAGGTGAAGAAGAGCGGATGCCGGAATTGCGAGAGCCCAACCGCATGACAACATCCTCGTGATAGGAAGGACGTCCGGGAGTCCCGGCGACAAGGATTCCATCCACGCACACAGGTACGCTCGATTCCATGTGGTCATACAGAAGATCGCGGTCAGATGGAAGGAGATCCAGCTTCCAATGCTTTCTTGTGTCCTTCATTATCCCGCGCCACTCTGCCTCAGAATTCGCGAGGCAAGGTAGGCCAGCACAGTCAGTCAGGAAAGACTCCCTGGCAAATCCGCCCAAGGAGGGTGACGCTTGCGAAAGGTCTTGTTCAAAGGTTATACGGTGCTTTATCTGAGCGACTTCTATACGCGTAGGAGTCATCTCTGGACATGCGGGAATGGCAACAGTTTCCTGAAGCTCTGGAATATCGCACTGCCCAATAACGGGGAACTCTGTTGCCAAGGCATACCCCTTGAGAACTATGCAGAGCTTAATCCTGTCAGTCCAAGAATCGAGGAAAGATGGTTTTTGACGCGATATTATCGAAACCATTGTTCCGATAGCTTGGTCATCTGGACCCTTACGAACGACAAGGAGTCCACTCAATCCGTGGATCTCGACGATAAGCGGAGGGCCCCATTCTTGGCCGACGCCATAGTCTCTACGGGTTTTGATTGTGATGCTATCGCCTAACATGAAGCAAGACATAAAACCGATACCAAATTGCGAGCATGGATCAAAGTCATTGCCAGTCGCCTTTAGGCGATTCCTCTCGCGCTCGAAAAATGGCGACCGGTAGAAGCTCCGTCCTATTTTAACGAAGTGGTTTTGTATAACATCTTCATCCATCCCGGACCCGTTGTCGGTGCACTCCAGCACTTCATAGCCGTCCACATTAACGGAATGTCGAAGCTCTACTTTTCCCTCGTCCCACTGAACGCCTGCATTTAAAAACAAGGCCTTTCGATAGCGCAATGCGTCAAGAGAATTCTGTAGCAACTCACGAATGCATAGATGCTCATTTCCATAGAGCTTGTCGGTCATGAGTAGACGCACGACTTCGTCTCTCGAAAGGCTGAATTCAAGATCGTGGAAGCGGTACGTATCATCCAGAGGCTCGATCCTTGAACGATCAACGTGTGTTGGTAAATTCAATTCATAGCCGTTAAGGTCCCGCGGCTGCCTGCGGCAGACTTCTTTGCTGGCTGCGAGTTCCCCATCGATCCAGTCCATGCACTTCCGCGCTGCGGCCTCATACGCAGGATGTTTGCATCTGATGGAGAAGCGTATGAGATCGGAAGATATGTGCCATCCTTCCACCGAACGGTGCTTTTCCCATTCAAGTAGACTGACAGATGATGTGAAGTGAATACTTCTGAGGAGCACCTCAGGTGTGCGGTCTCGGTCAAAATCAAGGATATCTGCGAGCCGAAGAACCGCTGCCAGGATAGGCATATTCAGAGTATATGTGCCGATCTGCTCATCATAACGAAAACCTTTCCTCGGAATAAGGGCCTTACCAGGAAGAATGTGTGATTCACATAGAGTCGCCAAGAAAGGTGAGAGATTGACGCTTTGTATCTCCATGCGCTTGTCTCTTCCATATGATGAGTGAATGAACTCCGAAGAGCGATGTCCGTGGGTCTCACGGATGTAATCTGTCAACATGGCCGCGTCGAGTTCCGCAAGTTTCCTGGCAATCTTTTCTCTCCTGGGCATGCCGTAGAGGGGCGAGTTCATTTGCGACGCAGTTTCACCATAGTTTGGGTGATCCACGAGCCAATTGTCCCTAAAGAGTCGGAAATCTTCATTCACGTTCAGAGAGGACAGTTCTTTCTCAGACAGCACCATGCCTTGGTCGTGAAAAAATGCAGACAGAATCAAGAGTGTCAACTCTATCACATTGAGTCGTTCCACACCGGAACCCAACACAAGGCCCATCAACTCAGTGGTCCGAAGCAAGTGTCTATCGTCATGTAACGTGAATTGAGGTGAATAGGCAGGCGCAGCCTTCATGCGATCAATGGCTTCGTCACAGAGAGACAGGACATTGGCCGATAAGGTGAGCGCGTCCGTGCCATTTCGTGCAAACAGAATCTGCCATAGGGTTGTTTCTTGTACATTAGTTATTTGCGCAACACGTGTCATTCTTCGTCCTTCCGAAATAATCGTCTTTTCAGCTTAGATCACTGCTGAACGTTTGAATTAAGGGGCGCGTTTTAGAGCGTCCCGCTTGAATGATGGGTTGGGCGTCATGGACAATATCCGTGAGCCTTGTCGAAATCCAGCCCCTTACGCGCATTGAAGCTACCGTGAAGGTAGTGGGACTGTGACCGGCCTTCACCTTCGGTGACGAGGCGACAGCCAAGGCGTTCAACCATCGGGCTGATATTCCCGTGGTCTTCAAGCCACTCCTCATATCCTATGATTGAAGGACCTCCAACATTGATGACGAACTCAATGCCGTAGAAGCAAAAAACGAAAAGTGTTTCTCTACGCTTATTCATAAAACAGCAGCATCCAAAGCCAGCTTGAACCCATTCATTGTTGTCGGGGTGTCGCATCAACGTCTCTTCCGGGAAGATGCGTCGCTGCGAATAGGGCCACTCTGGAAAGTTATTTCCATAACGAGCATAGATTCGAGCATTGTCATAGAACTCGGCATCAACGACTATTTCCGTATTGTCCTTCTTGGAGGAGAAAGTCTCGGCAACTGTTTCCAACGCCATTTTGGCGAGAAATCGAGACATCTCTCGCTTTGGGGGTTCCATTTCGATCACAAATAGGAGCGGGTTCGAAAGACCTCCGTCGAGTTCAGCTTGAAGTCGCTGACTGTCTCTTGCCCGTTCCGTCTCCACTTGGAGCTTTCCTTCCCGATCTCGGCGAAGGCCGATTGCGATATCCGTTCCAGCGATATGCCCTTCCAGCGAGGGGTATTTCCCGCGCTTGTTGGGGACTTGATACCAAGCCCTGAGATTCCTCATTGAAGGATGGGTGAGTACGGGTTCCTCGACCTTTCGAGCGAAATAGTTATTGCATTTGTCGCAAACGACTCCGGGTGGCAATGCCCTTTTTTTGCTGCCGATTGATTCCGGCATAACGTGTTCAACGCTTTGCGACGACGAGGAATTTTGTTTACAGAAGATGCAACGCACGTTTAGATCCTAATGACATCTTTGACACTATGTTCGCACCGCCTCAGTGGCGCGAACATAGAGTAGACCAATTAATGCCGGTATCATATAGCCGTTGACAGTCAATAACTATTGAAATTTACCTTTGCATAATAATAAGTTGGTTGTCAAAATATAAAATATTGAATCAGTAAATACCGCGGGTGGTGATACATTATGAAGCTTTTGGATCAGGTCCGGGATGTCCTCCCAGGGCAAGTGAGTAATAAGAAGCATTCGGGCGGACTAAAAAACTCAATCTCCAAAATTATCCCTCCGGGAGCCACCGTCTTTGGCGGATCTTGAGCCGAAAACCCGGAAAGCATTGTCCTGCCTTCGTTTAGCGACTTCTGTGCACAGAAGTCGGCAACTTAGTGATATGATTGCGTAATAGACGAGAGAGCGAAAATTTATTCTTTCCGCCATCCAATAAAAGTAGCCTGATACCATTAGGCCGTCGATTTCTGAAGGGCCTCCGCTGCCCGCTTCAGGAGGAATTCCTGAAAGCCTTTGTCATGTTCAATGGAGAATGATTCCTCGAATCCCCGGTCGGCGTTGTCGAGAAAGAAATGCTTGGTCTGTTCCAGGGCGTATTGAGGGGCTTCCATGATTTTTCCGGCGATCTCCAGGGCGCGATCCAGCAGCTTGCTCTCTTCCACCAGCTCATTTACCAGTCCGATACGGTAAGCCTCCGTGGCGTCGATGATCCGTCCGGAAAGGCATAATTCCCTTGCCAGACCGGCGCCGACAATCCACTTGAGGGGTGTAAAGAGGGTAGGGGCGCCGAATTTGATCTCCGGGTGGCCGAATCTGGCCGCTTCGGAACAGATGCGGATGTCACAAAGTTTTGCCAGATCGAAGCCACCCGCCAGGGCCGGACCATTAATGGCGGCAATCGTCGGTTTTGGGAAATACCACAAATCCCGGTGATACTCGGAGGAAGTCTGGTAGAGGTCATGTAAAAGTCCAGGCTTTTTGAATTCGCCAAGGTCGAAGCCGGCGGTGAAGGTAGCGCCGGCGCCGGTCAGAATGAGAATCCGGATGGTGGGATCATCTTTCCATGATTTAAGGCAGTTCGAGATCTCCCGGCGCATTTGAATCGAAATAGCGTTGCGCTTATCGGGACGGTCGAGGGTCATAATGCCTATGTCTTCGTGGGATCGGTTTATGATGATTGTTTCGTAAGCCATTACTTTTTCCTCCTCAAGATTGATCAAACCAAGAAAAACGCCCCGGCCCCTTTAACAGAAGGGCAGGGGCGTTAATTATCATTACTTGTATTTGCCGTTATTTTAGTTTGCTCAGGATGTCCCGGGCGATAATGACGCGCTGGATCTGGTTTGTTCCTTCATAGATGGAGGTGATCCGGCAGTCCCGATAGTGACGCTCCACAGGGAATTCCTTGGTATATCCGTAACCGCCGAGGATCTGGATGGCGTTATGGCAGGCCCGCTCCCCCGCTTCCGTGGCGAAGTATTTGGCCATAGATGCCTGACGGGCGAAGAACCGGCCGTTTTCCTTCTGGTAGGCGGCGTTCATAAGGAGCAGCCGCGCTGCTTCGAGTTCCGTGTAGGATTCGGCGATCATCCACTGAATGGCCTGGAAGTTGGTGATGGACTGATCGAACTGCTTTCTCTCGACGGCGTATTTGGCGGCGTACTCGATGGCGGCCAATCCGCAGCCGAGCCCCAGAGAGCCGATACCGATGCGTCCGCCTGCAAGTTCTCCCACGGCGGTCCGGAAACCGTCGTTCGGTTTTCCCATCATGGCGCTTTTGGGAATGCGGCAATCTTCAAAGACGAGTTCATTGGTGACGGAGGCGTGCTGTCCCATCTTATGCTCCGCCCGGCCGACAATGAAACCCGGGATGCCGTTTTCGACGAGGAAGCAACTGATCCCCTTGCCCTTGGGGGCCGCTTTGTCCGTTACCGCCCAGACAACAAATACGCCGGCGTATTCGGCGCTGGTGATAAAAATCTTGTTCCCGTTCAAGACCCATTCGTTGCCGTCCAACACGGCGGCGCAACGCATCCCGGCGGGGTCCGATCCGGCCGTCGTTTCCGTCAAGCCAAAGCCGCCGGCGGGGTACTCGCCCGAGCAAATCTTGGGGATATATGCCTTTTTCTGTTCTTCCGAACCGATGGCCTGGATAACCTCACAGACCATGTTGTTGACCGAGGTGGTCACCGCGGTAGAGGCGCAGGCCCTTGCTATTTCCGTGATCGCGAGGCTGAAGGCCACAGCGCCCGCTTCCGAACCGCCGTATTCCCCTTTTACGGCAATCCCCATAAGTCCCAGTTCCGCCAGCTTTTTGAGGTTCTTCAGAAACGCTTCCCGGTCCCCTTCCTCATCCAGTTTCGCGGCCAACGGTTCCAGCTCCGATTTGGCAAAATTTCTTGCCGTATCCTGAATCATCTTTTGGTCTTCAGTTAAATCTAAGTTCATTGCATCTTCTCCCCTTCCTGATAGTGTTTATTTACGCCACCTGTCCCTTGAACAGATGGGTGATTTCCAGATTCATGAGAAAGATAAAATGAAAAGAGGGGAAGCATGCTTCCCCTCTTTTCGGTGGTATGTCGTTAACCCTTGTCGATGATGGCCTGGATGTCAGGCGTATAAGGAGTTTTCGCCGGCAGGAAGATCAATTCCGGATCCACGAATTCACGGAGAATGAACAGTTCCCGGTAGGTCGGGTGGGGTGTTTCGCCGCTTATTTTCGACACGTTGAGGTCGAAGCCGCAATTATCCTT
>Ga0209749_1002082_pt1 | contig 14613 bp, 12 predicted proteins | sample EPASupsiteSAE347_FD_187267 | JGI IMG/M metagenome (GOLD analysis project Ga0209749, IMG submission 187267) | Bioremediated contaminated groundwater from EPA Superfund site, New Mexico - Sample SAE3-47 (SPAdes) (version 2) | ecosystem: Environmental > Aquatic > Deep subsurface > Groundwater >... | reverse complement strand
GAGGAATTGGTTTCCTGATTAAAAGAAAGCTTTTTTAATTACCGGCGGATGAAATGGTTGTTTTCGAGCTGGCGGATGAAGAGGCCCAGGCGCTCGTGTACCGGCTCCACCTGGTCTCCGAATTTTTCTTTCAGCGCGGCGGCAATCGCGTCGCAGGAGGTCTTTCCGTCGCACATCCGGAAGACGAGGCTCCCGAAGGCATCCAGGCGGATTCTGAAGTTCTTGCTCTTGAAAAACGGGAGGAGCCATTTCTTAAGAAATGGGTTCTCGAATTTCGGCCTGAGGACGACAAGCAAGCCGTCCTCCGCCTCCTCCCAGGGAAGGAGGCGGAGGGGCCTGAGTTCGAGCAGGTTTATTTTCTCAGGTTTTTCCAATGGTTCCAATTTGACAGAACCCATTCACCGGCGCCGGCGGCACCGGCCTTCTGTATTCTGTCTCCTGTATTCTCTATTTATTTCTGCAGAAAGATATGGGCGAAGACTTTGGCATCGCCCAGAATGTTGGAAATTTTGCAGCATTCGTTGGGCTGGTGGGCCGTCTCATCCGTCCTCGACCAGACCACGGCGGGTACCCCAACCCGGCGGATGTAGGCCGCGACCGTGCCGCCGCCGATTCCCATTGGTTTTCCTTCGACGTTGTACACTTCCTTAAGGGCCTTTTGAAGAATCTTCACCACCGGCGCATCAACCGGAGTGGCGGGTGCCGCCTGCTCCTTCTGAGGAAACTCATAGCTGATTTTAACGCCGAATTCCTTCTCCGTCTCCCGGCACATCCGGTCCATTTCCTTGAGCACGTCCTCAAGCTTGTAAAGCGGGAGGACCCGGCTGTCCAGGTAGAAGACGTCCTCGCCGGGAATGGTGTTGGTATTGGGCACATTGGCCTCTTTCTTGGTGGGTTCGAAAGTGGAGATCGGCGGCTCAAATACGGGATCTTTCTCCGGGAAGAGCTGATAGAGGGAGTTAAGCTTCACGATGAGATGGGCGGCCGCCTTGTGGGCGTTGATGCCGCTTTCCGGGCGGCTCCCGTGGGTCTGCTTGCCGAGGGTGGTGAATTTGGTCCACACTATGGATTTCTCGGCCACCTCGATCATCGTTCCGTCCTCGTTGCCCCCGTCGGGGATTAGAATTATATCTTCTTTTTTGAAAATATCCTTGTCCACCTTGAGGATGTGCTGAATCCCCAGTTTACTGCCGGTCTCCTCGTCGGCGACGAACAGTAGGGCCACGTCGTATTCCGGAGTCAGGCCTTCATCCTTGAGGGCCTTTACGGCGAACAGGGAGGAGCAGATTCCCTGCTGGTTGTCTTCCACGCCCCGGCCGTAGATCTTGTCCCCGTCCACCCGGATGACGTACGGCTTGCTGTCCCAAAGCTTGTCTTCCCCTTCCGGTACGATATCCAGGTGGGACATGACCCAGATGGTCTTACCCTTGTTATGTCCCTTGATGCGGGCGGAGAAGTTGGGTCTGAAGCCGCAGGAGACGCTCGGATCGGGGGCGTCGTAATCAACGATTTCGTCAAAACCGATGCCGGACAGGTAGGACTTGAGATATTGCGCCTTTTCGAATTCTCCCTGTCCTCCGTTGGTCGGCCCCAGGGCAGGAATGGCCGTCAGCTTCCTCTGAAGTTCTACCAACTCCTCCCGATAGGAGTCAATTCTTTTCATGATTTTTTCCATCGAGATTGTCCCTTCCATCGCGCACCTCCAAAATGTGATATTATTAAGTTCTCTTCCTGAAACAGGAGTCCTCCCCCGTAAGTTCAGACATCAATCCAGGCTCTGTTCTCTCCGAGAAGGTTTTCGATCTCCCCTTTAAGCTCCGGGCTTTCCAGCACCCGATATTCATCGGCAAGGCGGATGGTCGTTCCTTTATCATAGTTGTCAAGATGAAGAAAAACCGGGGTCTCACCATGATTTTTTAGGAGCATGTCCTTCAGCAGGGAGAGGCTTCCGCGCTGGGAAGGATCCATGTTGATATGGAAACCTTTCTGGGAGTTTTTCCCGTTTTTCCTGATTTTCCTGCGGGCCTCGGCCAGGGAGAAGATCTCCTCGGCGATAATCTTGACTTCCTCAGCGGGCACCGCCTCTTCTTCTTCTGAGGTCTCATCCATATTTTTGCCGTGATTCCTGGCCTCTTTTTCCTTGATTTCGAGCTTGCCCCGTACCACGATTTGCCCTTCTTCGACCAGGAGAGCGGAGCATTCTTCATATACTTTTGGAAGGACGATTATCTCCACCGAGCCGGTCATGTCTTCAAGCTGGATGAAGGCCATATTCTGCTTGTTCCGGGTGACGATATTTTTAACGGATTGGATGATGCCCCCGGTGATGACGATTTTTCCCGAGGGATTATTTCCAAGTTCCTCCACCGGGCAGTCCACTGTTTGTTTCAAGTCTTCGGCTACTTCCTGCAGGGGATGTCCTGAAACGTAAAACCCCAGGAGCTCTTTTTCCATAGCCAGAAGATCCCTTCGTGGAAGTTCCTCCGTCCGGACGATCTCCGAGTCGGGAAGGTCGATTTTGCTGCCGTCATCTGCCGTAAAGAGGGAGATCTGCCCCCCCTGACGCTCTTTTTTGGCCCGTTGTCCATGGGCCATGGCATTGTCCATGCTGGCCAGGAGGGTGGCTCTGTTCAGCCCGAGAGAATCAAGCGCGCCGCTCCTGATTAAAAATTCGAGCGCTTTTCGATTGACCTGCTGAAGATCTACCCGGCGGCAGAAATCGAAAATGGTTTCAAAATCTCCCCCGGCGGTTCGCGCTTCAAGAATATTTCCCAGGGCGGCCTCCCCCACGTTTTTTATGGCTCCCAGGCCGAAAATGATCCCGTCCTTGTTGACCGTGAAAGAGGTCTCGCTTTTGTTGATGTCCGGCGGGAAGAGATGGATGTTCATCATGCGGCACTCCCGGAGGAGATCGCTCATTTTATCGGTGTTTCCCATGAGGCTGGTCATGAGGGCCGCCATGTACTCCAGCGGGTAGTGGGCTTTCAGGTAAGCCGTCTGATAGGCTACGACGGCATAGGCAGCCGCGTGAGACTTGTTGAATCCATACCCGGCGAAGAATTCCATGAGGTCGAAGATCCTGTTGGCCGCATTCTGGTCTATGCTGTTTTTGCGGCACCCTTCGATAAAAATTTCCCGATGGAGGCTCATGAGTTCGGCTTTCTTTTTTCCCATGGCCTTTCTCAACTCATCCGCCTGCGCCATCGTGTAACCGGCCAGCTTGTTGGCGATCTGCATCACCTGCTCCTGGTAGACGATGGTTCCGTAGGTCTCCTTCAGGATTGATTCCAGGGCGGGGTGGGCGTACCGAACCTTCTCCTTCCCGTGGCGCCGCTTGATGAAAGTGTCCACAATGCCCCCTCCGAGGGGGCCGGGCCGATAGAGAGCGTTGATGGCCACCAGGTCGTCGAACCTCTCGGGCTTGAGTTCCTTCAGGTAGCGCCGGATGCCGGGGCTTTCGAGCTGGAAGACGCCGGTAGTATCGGTCTCGCGGAGGAGATCGAAAGTCCGGCGGTCATCAAATGGGATGGTATCCAGATCCACATGGACGCCGTAATTTTTTTCTATCAGCCGCACCGCATCGGCCATGACCGTGAGGTTGCGAAGGCCCAGGATGTCCATTTTTAGGAGCCCTATTTCCTCGATGGAGGTCATTTCGAACTGGGCCACAATCTCCTGCCGCTTCATCCTTTCCAGGGGAACATAGTTGTCCAGGGCGTCTTTTCCGATGACGACACCGGCGGCATGAATGGAGGCATTTCTGGCGAGGCCTTCCACCTTCATGGCCATGTCCAGAAGTTTTTTTGCCTCCTCGTTGTGCTCGTATAGCTCCTTCAATTCAGGCGTCTCCATGGCTTCCCGGATTTTCATCCCCTGAGGGATGTTCTTGGCGACTTTGTCCACGAAGCTGAGGGCGATCCCCATGACTCTCCCGACGTCCCGCACGGCCGCCCGGGCCTTCATCCTGCCGAAGGTTATGATCTGGGCGACTCTCTCCTTGCCATAGCGGCGGGTGATGTATGCAATGACTTCCTCCCGGCGCGCCTGGCAGAAATCGGTGTCGATATCGGGGAGGCTTTTTCGTTCGGGGTTGAGGAAGCGTTCGAAGATGAGGTTGTGCCGGATGGGATCGAGCTGGGTGATTTCTAGAAGGTAGGCCACCAGGCTTCCGGCGGCGGAACCCCTGCCGGGTCCCACCGGAATTTTCTGCTCCCTGGCGTGAGCGATGAAATCCCAGACGATGAGAAAGTACGATTCGAGCCCCTTTCCTTTTATGACGGAGAGCTCTACGGCCAGGCGATCCCGCACAACTTCCGAGACTTCGGGGTACCTTTTTTTCAGCCCCTGCTCGCAGAGTTCATCCAGGAAACCGCCCAGGGTCTTGCCTTCAGGCGGCTCAAAGACCGGGAGGTAGTAGCTTTCAGGCGCCAGAGATACATTGCACCCATCGGCGATAAGAAGGGTGTTTTCGAGGGCCTCGGGCACGTCCTTGAAAATCTGCTGCATCTCGGCCGGACTTTTCAGGTAAAATTCGTTGCTTGAAAAGCGCATGCGTCCGGGGTCGCCCAGAGTCTTTTGCATCTGGACGCAGAGGAGAACGTCATGGGCGTCCGCATCGCGGGATTCCAGGTAGTGGACGTCATTGGTGGCCACCAGGGGGACCTTCATCTCTCTTCCGATTTCGATAAGGAGAGGGTTGACCTTCTTTTGTTCCGGGAGGCCGTGGTCCATGAGCTCCAGGAAAAAATTGCCCTTGCCGAAAATTTCCTCGTATTCCGCGATCAGCCTTCGGGCCTTGGCCCGATCCCCCTCCAGGAGGGCGGAGGGAACCTCTCCTTTCAGGCAGGCGCTCAGGGCGAAAAGGTTTGAAGAATAAAGGGAGAGAAGCTCCTTGTCCACCCGGGGCTTGTAGTAATAGCCTTCCAGGTTGGCCCGGGTCACGAGCTTCATGAGGTTTTTGTACCCTTCCAATCCCTTGGCCAGGAGGAGCAGGTGGTAGGGGCTTTCGTCTATCTTGGGAACGCGATCCTGACGGCCCCGGCGGGCGACGTAGCATTCGCAGCCGAAGATAGGCTTTATACCGGCTTTTTTGGCTTCCCTGAAGAAATCAACAACCCCGTACATATTGCCGTGATCGGAAATTGAAACCGCCGGCATGCCGAATTCAACGGCTTTGCGCATAAGGTCGGGGAGGCGAACGCTCCCGTCGAGGAGGCTGTACTCGGTGTGCACGTGAAGATGGACAAAATTATTCATTGGATTTCAAAGCTCCACCTGTTTTCTATAACATTTCCCGCCCGGTCCCGCATCCGGAGCTTAACTTCGTTTTTACCGGAGGGCACGTCCTCATCGGGGGAATAGAAAAGAAGATTGCCGCTCCGTGAGGCGCGGAACGACAGGTCACGCCCGTTGAGCCAGAGGCGAAAGCCTGAAGGATCCAACACCCCGGCGGGGGACGTGCAGACGACGAAGAGCGAGGGCCTCCTGAGGACAACCGTGCTGCCGGGCGCCGGAGATCGTTGTTCGATGAGCGGGGGGGAGGGGGCCAGGCTCAGTTCGTTTGAAATAAAAGGCGCGGCCGAATGAGTTCCCTTTTTAAGGGAACCGATTAGCGCCCCCCTGCCCAGATCGCAGCCCTCCCGCACCTTCCAGGCGCCCTGATAAAGACCGGGAGATTTTTCCTTAAGGGGTATTTCAACTCCGGTTCCGGTCAGGCGGCAGGAGGCGGTGGCGCCAGCCGAGCCTTTCATAGTTATATTCAACACTTCTTCCCTCCGGAGAGGACGCCGGGCGGAATGTTGGAGCTTCCAAATAACCGCTCCAGAGGAGGGAGGGGAGACCTGCTTGCCAAAGAGGGCACTGTCCAGACTCTCTATCGAAAGAGCCGCTCCTCCCTCTTCCGGGAGGTTGACGAAAATGCGATCTCCGACGGCCAGGCAATCCGGGGAGGAGGGCAGTCCATTTCGCAGGATACGTGTCCGTTCCGTCGTTTGAATCAGCTCTCCGCTCGAGAGCAGGAGTTTCCCCTTCCCGCACTGCAGTAGTTCCCCCCACCGGAGCACGTGTATTTCGGACCCCGGCGCCGGGTTAAAACTTAAAAGAAAGCCGGCTCCGAAATAAAACAGGAGCAAAAAATAAAACCTTATCGGATGCCTCATTATCAATCCGGGCCGTTTTTCTCTCAGGGCTTTAAGTTTACTGGTAATCCAGAATGATGACGCGGTTGTCGGGCTTCAGCCGTTCCTTGACGACCTCGTAAGCCAGCGAAGAAATCACGTCCACGTTGCTCATTCTTCCGGTGAAAGCCTCGATTTCTTCATCAGCCAGACCCAGTCCTTCAACATGCCGCGTTTTGAAATGCATGGGAAAGATCAGTTTTGGCATGAGCTGGTTTACCAGGAGAGCGGCATTGGAAGACCCCATGGTAATCTTTCCTCCCACCGGCAGGAAGAGGATGTCCACGGGGCCGATGTCCTTCATCTGCTGAGGCGTCAGGAGATGACCCAGATCCCCAAGGTGGCAGAGGCGCATTTTGTCCATCTCCCAGAGGAAGATGGTATTGGGGCCTCTGTTCCTTCCCGATGTGTCATCGTGGAAGGAGGGGATTCCCTTGAAAATCAGCGTCTCGCCGGTTCTCTTGATGGGCAGCTCGTGTTCCACCGGAAAGTCGCAGGTACGCTTTATGACGGTGGGACTCCCGGTCACTCTCCAGTCGGCATTGTGGTCCTTATGCTCATGGGTCACCACGACGACGTCGGACTGGATGAGGGGAAATTGATAGCCCAGATGGGTGCCATAAGGATCGATGATAACCGAAGAACCCCGGTTGGAGCTGACGAAGAAGCAACTATGGCCCAGGTATCTAACAATCATAAATATGTCTCTCCCTATTTTATAGTAGCCAGAGCCGCCATGATAATCTGGCCCTCAAGAGCTTTCCCCTCTCTATTACCTCAGGTGATTTATATTGAATTCTTCAAAGAGGCAAATCCTTTTCCAACGCGGTAAAGAAAGCCTGAACCACCTTCGGGTCAAACTGCGATCCCGAGTTTTTAAGGATTTCTTCCTTGGCCTCTTCAAAAGAGATGGCTTTGCGGTAGATGCGGTCCGTCGTCATTGCGTCGAAGGCGTCGGCCACCGAGATGATCCTGGCGACGAGGGGTATTTCGTCCCCTTTCATGCCGTTCGGATAACCGTTGCCGTCAAAGCGCTCCTGGTGGTGCTGCACGGCCTCGACAGCCTTGTGTAGAAACTTGATTGGGGAGAGGATCTTGGCACCTACTTCAGGATGGGTCTTGATCAGCTCCCATTCCTCTGCGGAGAGGGGGCCCGGCTTGGTCAGGATATTGTCGGGTATGCCTATTTTCCCGACGTCATGGAGAACCAGGGCGTAGTGGAACATGTCGTCTTTCAGGAGCTCCGGGTCGAGTTCCAGGGCAATGGCCATCCCGTACCGGGTCACCCGGCGGACATGACCAAGGGTATAGGGATCTTTCGCATCGACCGCAGTCGAGAGTGCCGTGACCGTGCTGATGTAGGTGTTTTCCATCTCGTCAAGCGAGCCCTTCAGATCCTGATAGAGGGAGGCTCGCTCGATGGCCTGGGAGGCCAGGCTGGCCAGGTTGAAGAGCAGTTTGAGATCGTGCTCGGTAAATTTGTAACGGGACGTTTTGGAGACATTAAGCACACCGATGACTTCGTTCTTTATCTTTAAAGGGACGGAGAGAGCCGATTTCATTCCCTTGTCCATGTCCAGGTGCTGGGTGTCCTGAACGTCCACCAGCAGCAGAGGCTGGCCGCTCTTGGCCACCTTGCCGGCGATGCCCTCGCCGATTTTTACCCGGGTGTTTTGGATGATTTCCGAAGAGAGCCCTTCGGCGCAGTTTATCTTCAGAGCCTCATTTCCTTTGTCCAGCAGCATCAGAGAGACCACCTGGGCGTTGAAGGCTCCCCTGGCGTTCTGGACGATGAGCTTCAGAACGTCATCCTGGTTCAGGGTGGAACCGAGTGCCTCGCTGATTTCGTAGATGGCCGAGATTTCGGTCACGGCGGCGTGCAGTTGGGTATAAGTCTGATGAAAGCGGCCGGAGAGCAGGAGCAGTTTGCTGACCTCGGAAGAAATTTTTTCCAGATCTCTGACAATCGTTTCGCTCCTCATATGATGAGCCGGGACATTAAACATGTCCAGCGTGCCCAGTTCCTCTTCTTCGGTAAAGAGCGGAAGGCTTACCATATTCTTGAAAAAGTCCCTGTTTAAAAGAATCAAGGATGAAATCTGGGGATTATTTTCGAGATCTTCAGCGATGAAAATTTCTCTGTTCCTGAGCACGGAGGAAGAGATATGTTTTACGAATTGACGCAGATCTTTTTCTGCGGCGGGCCCGCAGGCGGAGGAGAGAGATAAAACAGGGCTTTCGGAAAAAGAAGAGATCGCGGCGTTTTCGGCTTCAAATGTGTCGATAAAGAGGGGAAGCAATTCGACAGCCAGTTCTTCCCGGCTCAAGGCAGTCTGGGCCAGGCGTCCTGCCTTGAAAAGCAGGTCCGTTCTTTTTAACTGATTCTGGAGTTTTCTGATTTCGACGCCGGTCTTGAGGCGCGCCTTGATCCTGAGGCGCAGTTCCTCCCGGGAAAACGGATGGACAATGAAATCCTCCGCCTCGCGGAGGTAGCTTTCGATCAACTCTTCAGTCGGGGCCTCACCCGAGAGATAAACGATGGGAGTGTGTTCCATCAGGCCGTCCTTGAGGCGGTTTGACAAGGTGCTCCTGCCCGAACCCGTAAGATTGGCGTTCATGACAATCAGGTCGAATGTATTGAGGGAAAGAATGTCCAGGGCGTCGTGGATGCTATCGGTGGTGGCGATATGGAACCCTTCTTCGTGCAGGGCCTCCCTGACGGCCTTATCGTACCCCTGTTTTTCATCAACGATCAATATCCGGTGCATATTCCAACCTTTTGACAGAGATGCAGTCTTTTCCTGCCGGGATTTTACTGACTCAACTGTTCGACAATAAGGGTCGTTTCGGCCCTCTTGCCATTTCTCCAGAAACAAATTTTCAGGGCCTGCCCCGGCCTCTTCGAGCTCAGGATTCCTTTGAAATCGGAGACGCCGATGATGCTCCGGCCGTCGGCGTCGCTTAAGATATCTCCCCGGAGAAGGGGTGTCGGGTTAGCCCTGGAAGCGGGACTTCCCTCGATGACTCCGACAATCAAAAGGCCGCTTTTCACGGAATAGCCGTATTGTTCGGCCATCTCCCGGGTGAAATCGGTTCCGGAAATTCCGACCCAGGGTTTGAGGCGGGCTGTTCCTTTCTTCTGTATGAGGCCCCGGGCCACTTCCAGAACCTGGTTGATGGGGATGGCAAAGCTTAGTCCCTGGGCGTGCGAATACTGGTAATCCCCCGTATAGACGAGCGTGTTTATCCCGATGACTTCCCCCCGGGTGTTTACAAGAGCTCCGCCGGAATTACCCGGGTTGATCGCCGCATCGGTCTGGATGAGATCCCGGTAGTGGATTCCCTTGGCATTCACGTTTCTCCCGAGGGCGCTCACGACGCCGACGGTGACGGTCCAGTTGAACCGCAGGGGATTTCCTATGGCGATTACCGCCTGACCCAGCTCCAGGAGGTCGGAATTTCCCCAGCTCGCGGGTTTGAGATTTTTAGCCCCCTCTATTTTTATGACGGCGATGTCGTGATCCGGGCTGGCCCGTACGAGGCCGGCGGAGTATTTTCGCCCGTCAGGCATGCTGACGCGGATCTGGCGGGCTCTGCGGATGACGTGCGCGTTGGTGATGATGTAGCCGTCTGCGGACATGATGACCCCGGAACCGATTCCCGGCGAGCCGGAGGGATTCATCGTCGCCTGGGCGTAGGTGTCAATGTTTACCACGGAGGGCTTGGCGCGTCTGACGGCGGAGATGACGGCGTCTTCGGAGTAGGAGAAGGCGCTTTCAGGGAAAGAAAAGGATGCCAGGAGAAGCATTGGAAGAAGGATTGAGAGGTAAGAGAGCTTTTTTCGAACCATGTTTAAATAATACAACATAGAAAGAACGATGTCAAACCGCGACTTTCCGGAAAGTCAGGTATTTATTTCCGAAAAAATTCCAGAACATGACGATGAAGATGGCTATGACTTTCGCGACGTAATCCCCGTAGCCGGAGAAAAGCAGCCCGATTCCCGTGTATTGGAGCAGGGAATTGAAGATCACCTGATTCAAAAAATAGCCGGGACCCGATATCAGGAAAAAATAAGCCGATTGTTTGAGGAGGCGGGAATGATCGAAGCAGCCGAAAGTCCAGTATTTATTGATAAGGAAATTAAAGATCATGGCGATGAAGACGCTGATGTAATTGGAGGAGACTCCAAGGTGGGGGCGGAGTAGTGAGTAAAGGCCGAAATCCACGAAGGCGCTCAGCGTCCCCACGATGGCAAAGCGAATGATCTGAAAAAGTAAAGGAAAGCGCTCCTGACAGCTCTTGAACATCGGATACCGGCCTTTTCTAGGCGGGTCTTTTGCCTCCCCCGCGTCCGCTGAGGCGATAGAGGTAAAGATCGGCCAGTTGCTTGAGATAGTTCAGAATTTCTTTCTTGTTGAACTTGCTGTTTCCCCCTGCGCGATCCGTGAAGACGTAGGGGACCTCCCGAAAGCGCGTAAAACGGCCCTTGACAGCTATCTCCAGGCATATCTTGAAGCCGATGGGATTGAGGACCACGCCCTCGATGACGGACCGTTTCAAAAAGAAGAAGCCGGAAGTGACGTCCCGGATCCTTGTGAGGGGGGTCCCCATCAGGATGGCTACAGAAGAGACGATCCTCCGCTTAAGGGGCCAGTTGGAGATTCCGCCGCCCGGGGCATGGCGGCTCCCGACGACGAATTCAACTCCTTCGTCTTCCATGGCTCTGACCATGGCGGGAATGATCCCCGGGTCGTGGCTCAAGTCGGCATCCATGACCCCGAGGATATCGCCGGAGGCAAAGGCGAATCCCTCGATTACGGCCGATGAGAGTCCGAGTTTGCCGGCCCGGCGGAGTACGCGCACGGGGTAGCGCTCTCCCAGGGAAGAGGCCGTTTCCGCCGTTCCGTCCGGGGAATTATCATCCACGATGACAACCTCGGCCTCCATGTCCGCCTGCTTCAGGGCCGCGAAAATTTTATCGAGGAGTCCCGGAAGGCTGTCTTTTTCATTATAGGTCGGGATTATAATCGAAATCATGCGGCTCAGAGGCTGATCACTTTCCAGGCATTCATCAGATTGTCGCAGATGGCATCCATATCGGAAAGAGAGCCGATTTTCACCTTTTCTTCACACTTGAACTCGTCGCAGGAGAGAGCGCATACCAGCACTTTGATTCCCTGCTCCTCGAGTATGGCCAGCTTTCCGAGTACGGGGGAGCCCTCGCAGGCCAGCGAGACGGCCGAGTTAGTCAGAATGATCGCCTTGGGCTTTATTCTGTTGTTGGCGAGGGAATTCAGGAAGAAACGCAGGAGCCGCCGGCCAAGTTCCGTGCTGTCCCGGCCGAGTGAGTCCGAGGTGAAAAGGAGGACGATGTTTTTCGGGGTGATGGGGCCGGATACTTTCGAAGTCTGGACTTCCTCCAGCTCTGAAAAGTCGCCGCGAATCATCCTCAAATAATAGCTTAGATCTTTTTCCGCAAAGGTGGTCGGGCCTATCGTGCGATGACGGCTCTCCACCGGATCTCTTCCTTCCATCAGCTATCCTCCTCCAGGGTTGGGATGCATAATTACGGCCTGGCGGGCAAGCCGCATCTCAGCCGAGCGAACTGTATTCCGCATGAGCATGGCGATCGTCAGGGGACCGACGCCTCCGGGAACCGGGGTGATGGCGGAAGCCTTTTTCCCGGCCTCGCGGAAATTGACATCGCCCACGATCGTTCCGCCCACCCGGTTGATGCCGACATCTATTACGACCGCTCCCTCTTTGACGAAATCCTCCGTGACCATCTCCGGACGGCCTGCGGCCACCACGAGGATGTCGGCTCTTCTGGCGACGCCGGAGATGTTTTCAGTCTTTGAGTGGCAGATTGTAACGGTGGCGTCCTCCTTGAGGAGCAGGAGGGCCAGCGGCTTGCCGACGATCGAACTCCTGCCGATGATCACCGCTTCTTTCCCGGATATCCGGGTGTCCGAACGGCGCAGGATTTCCAGGATGCCCATCGGGGTGCAGGGCAAAAAAGTCTCCTGCCCCAGAAGAAGTTTCCCCATCGTTAAGGGATGAAGGCCGTCAACGTCCTTGTCCGGGTTTATGGTCTCAGTCACCTCTGCGGCTGGAAGATGGGGGGGGAGCGGAAGCTGCACCATGATGCCGTCTATGTTATCCCGGGCATTCAATTCCCGTATGAGGATGAGCATATCGGCCTGGGGTACGTCGTGCGGCAGGGCGTGCAATTCGGAATATATGTTCAAATCCTCGCAGGCCTTTATTTTGTTCCTGACGTAAATTTTCGAGGCGGGATCGTCTCCGGCCATCAGGACTGCCAGCCCGGGTCTTCGGCCACGTTCATCCGCCAGCGACTGAACCCGGGATTTCAGCTCTTTTCTGATGTCTTGGGCCATTTTTTTCCCATCGAGTAGTATCGCCCCCACATTGCACCTCACGTTTATCATTCCACAACGCGGGGCATTTTCCTTTCTTTAAATATAAACGTAGGGGCGGTTCGCGAACCGCCCCTACATAATCAAAACAAACCCGGTATAATCACGGGCGATTAATTAATCGCCCCTACTTCATGGCGAGGGCCATCTTGACGGCTTTGTCGGGGTTTATGACTCCGGCTCCCTCGTCGTTGGGGCCGGTGCCCGGCATCTTGTCGGCGCTCTTCATGAGGATTTCCTTGACCTGATCGGGTTTAAGATCCGGGTTGGCGGCAACGATCAGGGCGCAGACTCCGGCGGCGATAGGGGTGGCCATCGAGGTGCCGGAAGCGCTCTTGTAGGTGTCCCCCTTGTTTGAGCAGGACATGATGTTCACTCCGGGAGAAATAACGTCAGGCTTGGTCAGGCCGTCGTAGGGTGTCGGCCCGCGGCTTGAGAAAGAGGCCATCTTGTCGTCGGCCTTGGAGGGAGTGCCCCGGTCGTCAAAGGCCCCAACGGTGATAATCTTGGGATCCATTCCGGGTGTTCCCACGGTTTCGGCGCCGGGTCCGGAATTTCCGGCCGCGATCACGACGACTATCCCGGCATCCCAGGCCTTTTCAACGGCCTGGCAGACCGGGTCATCCTTGTAGGTGCCTGAAGCGGTGCCGCCCAGCGACATGCTCATCACCCTGATGTTGTATTTATCTTTATTCTCGACGGCCCATTCGATGCCGGCGATGACGTCGGAGAAGGAACCGGAGCCATTGGCATCCAGCACCTTCGAGCCGACGAGGCTGGCCTCATATGCCGGTCCCATGTACTTGCCCGAGGAGGCGGCCCCGCTTCCGGCGGCGTCTCCCGAGCAGTGGGTCCCGTGGCCCTGGTCGTCATAGGCCGTCTTTTTCTGGTTGACTTCGTCGTTGAAACCGATGATTCGGTCCTTCAGGTCCTTGTGCTGTGCGATCCCGGTATCCACCAGGGCGATGGTGACGCCCTTTCCCGTGATTCCCTGATCCCAGACCTTCTTCAGGTCGAGGGTTGGTATGGCGACATCCAGCTTGGGGCGGGGATCGATCTGATCCGCCCTCGGTTCCGGTGGAATGTGTATTTCCTTGTCCAGCGATACCCGATAGCCGCCCAGTTTCTGGCTGTTGGCCTTGAGCCAGGGAGAATCAGGGGCTACTTCGGCTGCAAAGGCATTGATTAGGTTCAAGTCCTTCGTCACCTTGTTGCTCGGCGAGGAATCCAGGAAGGAGTCCTTCAGCGATTCGAGGGCCTTGGGGTCCTTGGCACTGATAATAATTTTTACATTTCCATCCCGGGTCATGTTCTCTTTCAAAAGTTCGGGTTTCATTCCGGAACCAAGAGGATCCATTAAAACTTCACTCCTTTCGATTTTGAACTGGCAACATTGTAACATATGTAACTTGAACTTTCAAGTGGCGGTCTGTTATGATACAATGAAGATATGAAAAAAATTGAACTTCTGGCGCCCGCCAAAGACCTGGAATGCGGCTTGGCCGCGATTTTCTGCGGCGCGGACGCCGTCTATATCGCTGCGGAGCGCTTCGGAGCCAGGGCCGGGGCCGGAAATTCCCTCGGGGATATCGAGCGTCTCGTCTCTTTCGCCCATCCCTACCGGGTGCGGGTCTGCGCCACCGTGAACACGATCCTGAACGACAGCGAACTTTCGGAGGCGGGGGAGCTGATTCGGCGGCTGTATGAAGCGGGTGTGGATGCGGTTATAATACAGGATATGGGTCTCCTGGAGCTTGATCTTCCCCCAATCCCGCTGGTGGCCAGCACCCAGACGCACAATACGACCTGGCAGAGGGTTCTCTTCCTGGAAAAGGTCGGCTTTCAGCGGGTCATACTGGCCCGGGAGCTCTCCCTGGAAGAAATCCGGGAAATCCGCCGGAAAACCTCCGTCGAGCTGGAGTGCTTTATTCACGGCTCGCTCTGTGTCTCCTACAGCGGGCAGTGTTATCTCAGTTATGCCATGGGTGGGCGGAGCG
>Ga0209749_1002081_pt1 | contig 14638 bp, 9 predicted proteins | sample EPASupsiteSAE347_FD_187267 | JGI IMG/M metagenome (GOLD analysis project Ga0209749, IMG submission 187267) | Bioremediated contaminated groundwater from EPA Superfund site, New Mexico - Sample SAE3-47 (SPAdes) (version 2) | ecosystem: Environmental > Aquatic > Deep subsurface > Groundwater >... | reverse complement strand
TTTTATGTGGCAGCAGGATTATTGCTGGGTGCAATCATTGACCTGAAATTTTTGAAAGGTTGGATCAATCGCAGATATCATTGGCCACTTTGGACAGTTGCTGCGATCTATATCGTCTATAACGCCCTTGTCTATGGATTTTTCATGGGACTTCCGGTTTTCAATGTGTTCCTGGGATTGATGGCCGGATACTATTTTGGTCACAGGATTTGTTTCAATCAGGTAGAACCGGAAAAACACTCAAAGCTGGTCAATCAGGTGTCACTGTTTACAGGCCTGATCATGGCTCTTGTTTGTATCTCATCCGGATTCCTTGCAATAATGGATTATGGAGCTGCCGGCATGATCAAAGAAGTGCTTGGATTAGATTTCGAAGTCACCAATGCAATGATGTGGGGAATTGTCTTGATCGGAGGCTTCCTCTTGATCCTGACTACTGTCTTGTTAGCTAGAATTGCAATGATTAAAGTAATCAGGTCCCATTAACCAACAATGGAGATAACCTTTTCAACCATTTCAACCTCATAAACCTCCTCAACCTTCTCAACCCATCCCACCTGTCTCCGGATCATTCGTTGATCATTTCTCTTCATAAATCCTGCCCGATCCTTCAGGCTTTTCCGTGAAAGATGCCTTATTTTGGAGTCCAGAAACAGCATGCTTGTAATGAAACACGAAAAGTTCCGGTTTAAGGCAGGTGAGGAGATGAAAGCGAAAGCACTGGAGTTGGGCGTGGAACTACCCTGGTCGGATTCGATCGATGTCTTGCTTCAGCCCGTTGAGATTGCCGGTATAAAAGTGCCCAACGGTCTGGCTGTTCAGCCGATGGAGGGTTTTGATGCCGATGAGAACGGCACCCCCGGCGAGCTCGCGTTCCGGCGTTACAACCGGTATGCAGCAGGAGGCAACGGGATGATCTGGTTTGAGGCATGCAGTCTGGTTCCCGACGGCCGCTCCAACCCCCACCAGTTCATGCTGACCGGTGACAATGTTCATGTTTACAGGAAGCTGACCGACCAAATCCGTGCAACTGCTGAAGAGCATTATGGCAAGGACCACCGGCCCTTCCTGGTCCTGCAGTTCACCCATTCCGGACGCTACAGCAAACCGGCGGAAGGATTTAAACCGAAGATATTCTCCAATAATGCGGTGTTGAATTCACCTCACCCCCTGACCCTCCCGACAAGTCGGGACAGGCTCTCTCCCGCGCTCCCTACGGTCGCGGGCGAGGGGGAACCTTCAACCCGTAACTCGGAGCGAAGCGGAGATCCCGATTTATCGGGACTGCAACCTGCAACTCGGAGCGAAGCGGAGATCCCGATTTATCGGGACCGCAACCCGCAACTCTATTTCACCGACACTGAAATTGACGCCATCAAGTCGGCTTACATTGGGGCCTTCACCCTGGCCGAACAGGCCGGCTTCGACGCGGTGGACGTGAAGGCTTGTCACGGTTATTTGCTGCACGAGCTGCTCTATGCATACGACCGCACCGACAGCAAATACGGAGGATCGTTCGAGAACCGGACTCGCTTTGTCAGGGAGGTTTTTTCGACTCCGACCCGCCTGGTAAAATCGATGCGCCTGAATGCCTTCGACCTGGTCCCATACGGATTCGGAATGAAGAGAGACGGCTCGATGGAGATCGACCTCACCGAGACCAAAAAACTGATAAGCCAGCTATCTGACTCTGTGCCACTCTGGAACATCACGGCCGGTATACCCCGCCACGCAGCTCATGTGGGAAGACCTTTCGACCGGGGAGTATTCAATGCTCCCGTACCGGAAGAACACCCGCTGGAAGGAATTGCCCGCCTGATAGGGGCAACCGGAGAATTACAACAAACCTTCCCCGGACTGCAATTCGTGGGAACGGCCTATTCTTGGCTCCGCCAATATTTTCCCAATGTGGGAGCTGGCGTGGTAAATCAGAAAAAAGTTTCCTTTATCGGTCTGGGCCGCAGTTCTTTCGCGTATCCAGATGCACCCAAAGACCTGATGGACAAGGGCATGCTCGATCCTAAAAAAGTATGTGTATCTTGCTCTAAATGCACGGAGCTGATGCGAAAGGGGGGACCGACGGGGTGTGCTGTGCGCGATGAACAGTATAAAGGCACAAGGCACAAGGCTCAAGGCTCAAGGAAGGAATAAGGAGGAAGGATGAAGGAAAAAGTAGGTCGACATAATGATATGACTAACCCCAGACTTCAGTCTGGGGGGGAAGAGGGTGTGGGTGTGGGTGTGGGTGTGGGTGTGTCACGCGTCACGCATCACGCGTCACGTGTCCTGATCGTAGGGTCTGGCGCGGCGGCGCTGGCAGCGGCGGTGAACCTCTGGGAGAGGGGCGTGAAAGATATCCTGATCGTTACGGAAAAGTGGGGCGGAGGCACCTCAAATAACGCGGGCTCGGATAAGCAAACTTATTATAAGATGTCCCTGGATCCCTCGGTGTCTGATTCGGCCTATGAAATGGCCGCCGACCTGAGCCGGGGCGGGGCCATGCACGGAGATATTGCCCTATGCGAGGCCCAGCATTCCCTCCAGGCATTCTATAGCCTGGTGCGGCTGGGTGTACCCTTCCCGCATACGAGTTACGGCGCCTATCCGGGCTACAAAACCGACCATGACCCCCGGGCCCGGGCCACCTCCGCCGGACCGCTGACCTCGCACATGATGTTCGAATGTCTCGCCCGGAAGGTCGAAGAATATGGGATACCCGTTAGGGACGGGATTGTGATCGTCGAATTGCTGACAAAAGATATTCCTGAGGGTAAGGCAGTTGCCGGGGCTATCGGGGTTAACCAAAAGAATACCGGTGATGCCGGTCAGGGCATCGAACTATTTTATGCTGATCAAGTAATCCTGGCAACCGGCGGACCGGCTGGGATCTATCAGCATTCCGTCTATCCCGAAAGCCAGACCGGATCCACTGGCCTCGCTTTGAAAATCGGTGCCACTGCCCAAAACCTCAGTCTTTCCCAGTTCGGCATCGCATCGGTTAAATTCCGGTGGAACCTGTCGGGATCCTACCAGCAGGTAATTCCCCGGTACATTTCGACCAACGCAGACGGGGAGGACGAGCGGGAGTTTCTGGAAAACTATTTTCCGGATAAGAAAGACCTTTATACGGCCATTTTCCTCAAAGGTTACCAGTGGCCGTTCGATCCGAAGAAAGTTGATAACCATGGCTCGTCGCTGATCGATCTGGCAGCCCGGCAGGAGACCTCCTCCGGCAGAAAGGTTTATCTCGATTTTACCCGTAACCCATCGGGATTCTCCATGGACAGACTTTCTCTCGAAGCCAGGGAATATCTTGAAAAATCCGGAGCGCTGGCTGCTACGCCGATTGAACGGCTGAAACTTTTGAACCAGCCGGCCATCGACCTGTACCGCAGTCATGCTATCGATATTGAAACCGAACCGCTGGAGATTGCCGTCTGTGCCCAGCACTGTAACGGAGGCCTGACGGGCGATATCTGGTGGGAATCGAACATACGTGGCCTTTTCCCGATCGGGGAGGTCAACGGATCGCACGGCATCACCCGCCCGGGTGGCTCGGCGCTGAACTCCGGACAGGTGGGGGCGATAAGGGCGGCGATGAAAATAGCAAGTGGACATCGGATTTTGGATTCCGGATACGGGATTTTGGATTCCGGGTCTCAGGTGACTGATTTAATCCGATATGCTCTGACCAATGAGGGAACCTTTAAGTATCAGGATGCCTTGGCGGAACTGAGGAAACGGATGTCTGATTTTGGAGGAATCCAAAGAAACCGTAAGGATATCGGGATAGAGGTGAAGAAGGCATGGGAACTCTGGGACCGTCTGAACCATGACCTTAAAGCCGTTGAACCGCGTGAGCTGGTTGCCGCTTTACGCACCTTCGACCTGTGCCTGACCCACGCTGTTTATCTCGAAGCCATTGCGGAATATCTGGATCAATCAGATAATGAAGACTTTATTAAAAACAATATACTGGAAGTAAGGCTGGATGAGGAGTTAAAGCTCCACAAGCAGTGGGTGCCGGTGAAGCCGATACCGCAAGAAGAGTTGTGGTTCGAAAAAGTTTGGAAAGACAATCTGAAAAAGTAAATGATTTGCTATAGCAGACTAATAGGCCTCACTTCGTTCGGCTAAGAGGTTCGCTCCGCTCACTAAATAAAATTAGCCGAGCGTGAGCGAGGCCTATTAGCGACCAAAGGGAGCCTTTTAGGAGCGAAGCGACCTATTAAAAAAAGATATGAAAGTTGCAGTAGTCACCGGCGCAAGCCGAGGTATCGGGCTGGGAATAGCGAAAGCCTTGTCGGGAAAGAGCTTCGAAATAGTAGATGTTTCGATCGAGCTTATCCCCGGTGGACCTTTTGCCATGCAGATTCAGGCAGATATTGCCGATATCGATAATCATGCACGGATTGTGAGCCAGATTGCCGAGAAGTTCGGCAGGATCGACGTACTGGTTAATAATGCCGGGGTAGCGCCGCGCCAGCGGGTGGATATTCTGGAAACCGGAACGGAGAGCTTCGACCGGCTGATGAATATCAACCTAAAAGGTCCGTTCTTTTTTACCCAGACTGTGACCAATTACATGCTTGACTGTAAAAAACGTGTTGAGGAGTATGAGCCTTCTGTTATTTTCATCACGTCCATGTCGGCAGTCACTTCCTCTCCGGAACGGGCGGAATACTGTATCTCGAAAGCCGGACTGAGCATGGCGGCCAAGGTATATGCCGACCGGCTCGCCGCCACCGGAATAGCTGTCTATGAGATCCGTCCGGGTGTGATCTATACCGATATGACCTCCGGGGTGAAAGAGAAATATGATCGTCTGATCGCCAACGGACTGATCCCCGAAGGCCGCTGGGGATATCCGGAAGATGTCGGTCGTGCCGCGGCTACCCTGGCAACCCGCGAGATCCCCTATGCCACCGGAGCCGTCGTTGAGATCAGCGGGGGGATGAATATCAGGCATTTATAATGAAGAACCTCCATCTCGTCTGTAACGCCCACATCGATCCCGTCTGGCTCTGGAACTGGGAAGAGGGACTGGCCGAGACGCTCTCGACCTTTCGCATTGCCGCTAAGTTCTGCGAGAATTCCGACGGATTTGTCTTCTGCCACAATGAAGCCCTGCTCTACCAGTGGGTGGAGGAGTTTGAGCCGGAGCTGTTCAGGAAAATCAAACGCCTGGTTGCCGCAGGAAAATGGCGGATCATCGGAGGCTGGTACCTGCAGCCCGATTGCAATCTGCCATCGGGGGAATCGTTTGTCAGACAGATACTTGCGGGGAAAACCTATTTCCGTGACCGGTTCGGCGCTGAGCCCGAAACGGCTGTCAACCTAGATCCTTTCGGCCACTCCCGCGGATTGGTACAGATTCTGAAAAAATCAGGCTATACTTCCTACCTGTTTTGCCGTCCTGGTAATCAAAACCTCGATGTGCCGGATGATTTCATCTGGACCGGTTTCGACGGATCGGAGATCCTGGCGCACCGGTCGCTGGAACACTATAATTCCGATAAAGGAAAGGCGGCGGAGAAACTTCAAAAATGGCTCGACGGGCACCCTGACCTTGAAGAGGGGATTTTCCTCTGGGGCATAGGAAACCACGGAGGAGGACCGTCGAAGATAGATCTTCGAAAGATTGAAGACTTAAGACTTAAGAATAAAGATCCTCAGATAAAGAATCAAGAAGATCAAGATATAAACCTTATCAACTCTCTCAACCTTCTCAACCTAAACCATTCCTTTCCCGAGAAATACTTTGCCTGGCTACAAACGAAAAGAGAGATTCTACCCAGGGTTGAGCGCGATCTGAACCCCTGGGCGGTTGGTTGTTATACCTCGATGGCGCGGGTGAAGCAGATGCACCGTGAACTTGAAGAATCATTCTATACTGTTGAAAAAATCCTGACCCATGCCTGCATGGCCGGGTTGATGAAATATCCGCGGAAAGAGTTAAAAGAGGCTCTTGAGGATCTGCTGTTTTGCGAGTTCCATGATATTCTGCCCGGATCGGGAATTCCGGAAGTGGAATCCTATGCCCTTCAGCGGATGAGCCATGGACTCGAAATCCTGAACCGGCTGAGGGCCAAAGCTTTCTTTACCCTGCTGGCGGGACAGGCTACTGCGCGGGACGGTGAGTTTCCGATCCTGGTGTACAATCCGGAGCCCTACGACTTGGAAGAAATGTTGACGGTGGAATTGCAGGGACCGGAACCGAATTTCAATCCCGATCTTTTTCTGTTGCCGGAGTTGTACGATGAATCGGGTAATCCGGTGGACTATCAGCTTGAAAAGGAATCCGCGAACATAGCTAATGATCACCGTAAAAGGTTGGTATTCAGGGCAAAGTTTAAAGCTTCATGCATGAACCGGTTCTCCTGCTATCTCCGTGAGGTGAGCATTCTCGATAAACCGACGGGCCCGGTCCAGGAGGAGCTCCATTTTGTCAATGACAGTTGCGAGATCAGGATTAATCCCGATACGGGCCTGATCGATCAGTATAAAGTGAACGGGACCGATTACCTCAAACCCGATGCGGCGGAACTACTGGTGATGAAGGATTCTGCCGATCCGTGGGGAATGAAAGTGGATTCATTCCGGGAGCCTACCGGGAGTTTCCGGCTGATGACGCCAGGCGAAACAGCAGGTTTTGCGGGAACAAACGGCGCCGTCGAACCGGTGAGGATCATCGGGGAGGGTCCTGTCAGGACGGTTGTAGAGGGTTTGTTCCGATATGCTAATTCCGCTGCCGTCGTCAGGTATATGATCCCGAAGCAGGGTGCTGAGGTGGAAATGGAAGTGAGGGTGTTTTGGAATGAGAAGGATAAAATGCTGAAGCTGGCATTCCCCAGTACCCTTACCGATGGCGAATGCCGGGGCCAGGTGGCATACGGAGTTCAATCCTTCAGCAATCAGGGCGAGGAATTAGTTGCCCATCATTGGATCGGATTGTTCTCCCGGGCGGATGACCGCTCCTTCACCGTCGCCAACCGGACCACCTATGGATTTGATCATTCCGATGGAGAGTTGCGGCTCTCTCTTCTCCGCTCGCCGGCTTATGCCGGTCATCCGGTAGGCGATGAAATCCCGATTGTGCGCCAGGACCGGTTTACTCCGCGCATGGATCAGGGCGAACACCTGTTCCGGTTCCGGCTCAATGCCGGTCCGGCGGACGAGAGGATGGCAGCCATCGACCTGGAAAGCCATCTGCTGAATGCCGGTTCGATGGCCTTATGCTGTTATCCGAAGAAACAGGGCAGGAAGCCGGAGAGCGCTGTCGTCCTGTCAAATCCCGTTATCCGGCTGGCTGCCTGTAAGTTGGCAGAAAAGGATAACCGGCTGGTGATCAGGCTGTTTGAAACGACCGGGAAGCAGGAGAGTACACAACTTTCTATGCCGATTCTAAAGCAGCCTATCAGAATTGATCTGTCTCCTTTCGAATTGAAAACGCTGATAATCGATCCGGAATCCGGGATTGCACAAGAAACAAATCTGCTGATTTAAAAATAATGACGATTTTTACTGATAGCAAAAACATAAGATCCGTATGAGTAAACCTGTCAGAATACTGATGTCCGCCATCAGGGGCTATGGCCATTATTACCTGAAAACCCTGTTTGAAGAGATTCCTGAAAGCGATGCGATACTGGTGGGAGTGATTGCGCCCCATCCCGAGAAGTCGGCCTATTACGATGAATTGGTTGCCAGGGGTGTACCTGCTTATCCGGATATGGACAGTTTTTTCAAGGACGGCGGGAAGGCGGATCTGACCGTGATCTCATCGCCGATCCAGTACCACGTTCCCCAGTCAATATCAGCCTTGCAGAATGGCAGCAATGTGTTGATGGATAAGCCGATGTGTGCCACGGCAGCCGAAGCCGAAGAGCTTATCAGGGTAAAAAATGAAACCGGACTATTCGTAGAGATCGGCTATCAGTGGTCGTTTTCCACTGCGATCCAGAATCTGAAATCCGATATCCTGTCCGGTGAATTTGGCCGGCCCCTGAGGGCTAAAGCCATTTGTCTATGGCCGAGGGATTATGCTTATTTCGGACGGAACAACTGGGCCGGTAAAATAATGTCGGTCGACGGAATGCCGGTTTATGACAGTCCGGCTAATAATGCCTCCGCCCATCATCTTCACAATCTGCTATTCCTGTTAGGCGACAAGCTGGACACGAGCGCGAAGCCTGCGGATGTATCGGGTGTAAGGTACCGGGCGTATGATATCGAGAATTTTGATACCGTTTCCATGCGGATTGTTACTGGGTCGGGGCGGGAAATCTTCTATTATTCATCCCATGTCATCGAGACGGCGCGCAATCCGGAATTTGTTCTGGAGTGTGAAAAGGCCACGGTTACCTTAACTCCGGAAGCCGGCATTATCGCTGCCTGGAAGGATGGAAGGACAAAGAAGTACGGTCACCCCGATGCGGATCATCAGTTCAAAAAACTGTTCCGGTGTGTAGCTTCTGTAAATGAACGGTATCCGGTTGTTTGTCCGCCGGAAGCCGCTCTTTCGCAAACAATTTGTATTGAAAAACTTCAGCATTCCCCGATTGAAATCGTTACTTTTCCAGATGAATTGGTCGTCAAGGAACCGGAACGAAGATGGGTTAAGGAACTGGGTGAGAAGATGGGGACTGCGTATGACCGGTGGGAGTTAGTCACTAGTGACCAGTGACTTGTGACTGGTGGCGCAAATATGACTAGCCCCAGACTTCAGTCTGGGGGTGTACGAAAAACAAGTAATGACTAGCCCCGGACTTCAGTCTGGGGTGTACCAACTACAACCACAGATGACCCCAAGAGACCTCGTAAATAAGACCCTGAACTTCGACTCTCCGCCGCGAGCACCTCGGCAGATGTGGGTTCTGCCCTGGGCGGAAATACACTATCCGGCTGACATTCAGCGCATTAAGAAATTATATCCCGATGATTGCACCCAGGTTGGTGCGGTGTATAACCGGCCGACTTATGCAACGGGTGGCAAGTATACCACCGGTGAGTTTATCGATGAGTGGGGCTGCCGGTTCATGAACCGGGAGGAGGGGCTGATGGGGATCATCCAGGAGGCACGCATCAAGGAGTGGTCCGATCTGGATGATTTCAAGACTCCGGATATCCTTTGCGACCTGGATACCGATGCGATCAACCGCTTCTGCCGGTCGACCGATCAGTTTGTGTATGCGGGAGGATTCGTGAGGCCGTATGAACGGTTCCAGTTCCTGCGAACCATGGAGCAATCGTTCATCGATGTCATGCTGGAGGAGGATGGATATCTGGAGCTTCTCAGGCGAATTCATCAGCATTATGTCAAGGAAACGGAGGCCTGGGCCAAGACGGAGGTGGATGCGGTTTTCCTGATGGACGACTGGGGCACTCAGCAATCCATGATGGTATCACCGGACGTTTTTCGAAAACATTTTAAACCGATGTATGCCGAATACTGCGAGATTGCCCGTCATTATGGAAAATATGTGTTCATGCATTCCGACGGAAATATCGCGGAGATCATCCCCGACCTGATCGAAGTTGGCGTTAATGCCCTCAATAGTCAGGTTTTCTGTATGGATATGGACCGCTTGGAACGGGAATGTGCAGGCAGGATCACTTTCTGGGGCGAGATCGACCGCCAGGATATCCTGCCCAACGGATCGTTAGAAGATATCGATCGTGCTGTATATCAGGTTTATACAAAATTATATAGAAACGGTGGCGCCTTTGCCCAGTGCGAATTCGGACCTGCAGCCAGGCCCGAAAACGTGGAGCGGGTGTTTGAGGCCTGGAACCGGATCAGCAAGACGTGACGCGTGATGCGTGACACGAAGAAGTGACGAGTGATGAGTGACGAGTGACGTTATATGACTAGCCCCAGACTTCAGTCTGGGGTTTAACGAAAAAAGTGATGACTAGCCCCAGACTTCAGTCTGGGGTTTAACGAAAAAAGTGATGACTAGCCCCAGACTTCAGTCTGGGGGTGTACCATAAAAATAAAACCATGAAACGATTAACAACCTTACTTCTCTTCGTGCTCCTGGGAACCGGCTTGTTCGCCCAGACTCCCATCCCCCGCAAACAGTTTGTCGACTATGCCCGTTCCTCGGCCGACTGGGTATGGGATCACAAGGATTCCCTGATCAGTGTGTGGAGAAAATCTATCGATCCGCAGGGTATTTTCGGATACCGCGCTCCAGGTCATCTCCTGGAGACTTCCGCCATTTATGCTACCCTGTATGAAATGGAGGGAAAGAAGAAATATGCCGAGAGGGCCAGAGAAATATTGTTGACCTACGGTGACTACCGGTCGGAGTTCCCGGTGGAATCGGCCAGGCGTAAAGCCGATTACCCCGACGGGGTACCGGCCATTCCTGATTTTTTCACCACCATGCGTTATATCAGGGCATTTGATATTCTGCACAGTAAAGGTTTTTTACAGCCGGATGAGGTGACGAAGATCGAGAACACCATTGCTCACAGCATGAAGTTTCTGCTCCGCACACAAGAGTGGGGAGCCATGAACCGCGCTGCCTTGAGGCTGGAAGCTTTGGCCTGGGCTGTCAGGGCTATACCGGACCACCCGGTCACCAAGGACATGCGGACGACTGAAGCTGCAATGCTTTCAGACAACTGGGGTCAGTGGGAGATCGAAGACGCTTCCCTGTATCATGCCGTGTGGCTCTATTCCCTGCTGGGAGTGGCCGACGCCCGGAATGAAACGGAAAAGCTGTTCAAGCTTCCCGAGATGTACTATTATGCCAACTACTTCCTGAACCTGATGTCGCCCAAGGAGATGATTCCCGATTATGGTGATGCACAAAACTCAACCAACTGGGATCGCTGGATGATCTTCTTCGAAACGGCCGCTAAGGCTTACAACAGTCCGGAATTGAAATGGGCCGCTACGGTCATCGAAAACAAGTTCCTCAACCTGACCAATCCGCGGAGCGTCGGACTGGGTTATATGCTGCTCGACATTGTCCGCTATGGATCGGAAACGATAGTCCCAAAACAACCGACCGGAGGTAGCGCTGAAGTAATGGAAGATATCGTGGGCAAGAAAATCGTGTTCCGGAATGGCTGGGATACCCAATCGACCTATATGTTATTGAATTACAGGGATGAAGGAGATGGCGGACTGTTGTTCAGGGACTATCTCCGGGATGCCATCCCGGTGGAAGAAGAGAAAATGACTCACGGCCATGCCGACGAAAACAGTATCAGCCTGCTGATGGAAGACGGTAACCTCCTGCTGAACGATGGAGCCTACCGTGATTTCCTGCCCAGCGGTTTTTGGGGATCTTACCGGCAGGATTATTTCCACAACCGTCTGTGCGTTCGACCCGAAAAGATCTGGTTTGGCCAGAAAGCCGGCGAATACCGCTATAGCATGGGCGACTATCCGGCTGTCAAATCGCAGCCGGTGCTGGATTTCCTGCACAATGCCGGTTCTTACAGGCGGGTAGAGACCCAGAAGATTGATTTTCTTACGTATCCCGATGTGGACTATAGCCGGACACGCCTGATCGACGAAACCATGGGCTACGAATGGGACCGTGTGATAGCCTGGGTCAAGGATCCCGGCTTCTACGCGGTGTTCGATATCATGAAGTCAAGATCGGAACAATACTTTACGGGGGTTAACCTGTGGCACAGCCGGAAGATCGTTTCACAGGGTCCCAATTGGTTTGATACGCAATACGACTCACTGCAGACCAAGGCGCTGAACCCTGATAAGAATCTTTTAATCCTGTTCCCGAGAACACATTATCGGTTCTATCAAACCGAAAAAGCTAACCGGCACTTCCAGCAGGAATATGCCATTTCCGAATATTCTGGTCAGTTTTTCGAACTGGGACAGCACATGGCCTTTGTGACTATCCTGGTACCTCACGATGCCAAGGAATCCCCGGATAAATGGATAAAAGCAATCCAATATGTCGGATCGGAAGAGGAAGAAGACGGTGTTTCCGTGAAGTTCACCATGGGTGACCGCACGATCAGGGTTGGTGTAAAGTGCGACATGAAAATGGACAACGTACGCGATTATGAGCGCCCGAAATATACCTATGATTCAGGTAAAATTAAGTTCGAGGACGTCGAGTCCAATGCCGATTTTATTTACACCGATCAGAGGGGAAACAAGCTTTCCTATACAGTGGTGAACCTGACTAAAGCAACCTACAAAGGTCAACTGTTGTTCGAACAGCCTTCCTCCTATTTCGGCCTGAATTTCGACGGCGAACAGGATGCATCGCGGACAGGAAAAGCCAGGTTGTGGAGAGACACGATCGAAATAAAATAATAGGCTCCCTGCGGTCGCTAAAAGGCTCCGCTTCGCTCCGCTAATTGGCGCTTCGCGCTAATTTAATAATTAGTGAGCGAAGCGAACCTTTTAGCGAGGCTTTAGCCGAGCCTTTTAGGGAGGCGAAGCCGACCCAATTAGGCGAGCCTTGGCGAGCCCAGTTAGCGAGGCTTTAGCCGAGCCAATTAGGAGCTAAGCGACCTATTAGCCGAGCTTCAGCGAGGCCTATTACATGGTAAGGAATAGCGTATGAATACAGTAGTCGACAGTATCAAGGACGCAGGGATGGTCCCGGTGTTCAACCACAAGGATCCGGAGACCGGATACCGGGTGGTTCAGGCATGTTATGATGCCGGGTTGCGGGTTTTTGAGTGGACGAACCGCGGGGAAGAAGCACCCATGCTGTTCAGGATGATCAGGGAGTATATCGATAAGCATTGTCCCGGCATGATCCTGGGTGCGGGATCTGTTTTTGACGCTGAGACTTGCCGGAAATTTCATTCCATGGGAGCCGGTTTTATTGTGAGCCCGATATTGGAGCCCGAGATGTCACTGGCGTGCAAGGAGTTGAAAGTCATTTGGATACCCGGATGCGGTACACTTACCGAAATACATCAGGCTTTGAAATGGGGAGCCACCATAGTTAAGATATTCCCGGGCGATTCGGTTGGCGGTCCCGGCTTCGTTAAAGCCGTCCGTGGCCCGATGCCCTGGGTCCAGATCATGCCAACCGGCGGTGTCAGCCCCGATTACGAAAACCTTAAAGCCTGGTTCAACTCCGGAGTCGTCTGTGTGGGTATGGGCTCGAAGCTGTTCACCCCGGATCTCATTCAGGATAGTTCATTGCTGACCGCTAGCATTAAGGAAACACTCCAAAGGATTAAAAGCATCAGAAATCATTAAACCTCTTTTGTATTACCTTTGCCGGCTCATTTAAAGGTGATTAATGTATGTGCGGAATAGTTGGAGCGTTTGATCTGAAGGTGGATTCGGGGGAATTGCGGTCACAGGTGCTGGATATGTCGAGACGAATAAGGCACCGGGGGCCCGACTGGAGCGGCATTTACTGCGGGAAGAAAGCCATCCTGGCTCATGAACGGTTGTCGATCGTGGACCCCGAATCGGGCAGGCAACCTTTGTACAGTACGGATAAAAAGCTGGTTCTTGCCGTCAACGGCGAGATCTATAACCACCTGGATATCCGGAGCAAACTCAATGGTTCCTATACCTTTACCACTCATTCCGATTGTGAGGTCATCCTGGCATTATACCGGAAGAAAGGCATTGACTTTCTTGAGGATCTCAGCGGCATCTTCGCTTTCGCCCTGTATGATGAAGAAAAGGATGTTTACCTGATCGCACGCGATCCCATCGGGATCAATCCCCTCTATATGGGCTGGGACAAGCTCGGCCAGTTTTACGTGGCTTCGGAACTGAAGGCTCTGGAACCCTTCTGCAGCCGGATCGAGGAATTTTTGCCCGGTCACTATTTCTACAGTCCGGAGGGAGTGATGAAAAGGTATTATCACCGGGACTGGATGGACTATGAGGCTGTGAAGGATCAGAAAACCGATATCGGAACCCTCAGGGAAGCACTCGAAACAGCCGTTCACAAACAGCTCATGTCGGATGTACCGTATGGTGTGTTGTTATCGGGCGGACTGGATTCATCGGTGATTTCGGCCATTGCCGCCAAATACGCCCGAAAACGGGTCGAGTCGGGAGATACCCAGGAAGCCTGGTGGCCCCGTCTCCACTCCTTTGCCGTGGGTCTTGAGGGATCACCGGATTTGGTCGCAGCCCGGAAGGTGGCCGAACACCTGTCGACTGTTCATCATGAGGTCCATTTCACCATTGATGAGGGACTGGATGCCATCCGTGATGTGATCTATCATATTGAAACGTACGATGTTACAACGGTCAGAGCCTCAACGCCGATGTACTTGCTGGCCCGTGTGATCAAATCGATGGGTATCAAGATGGTTCTTTCGGGCGAGGGAGCCGATGAGGTATTCGGAGGATATCTGTATTTTCATAAAGCTCCATCGGCACAGGCCTTTCATGAGGAGACTGTGAGGAAACTGTCGAAGCTGCATCTGTATGATTGTTTGCGGGCCAACAAATCGCTTTCGGCCTGGGGTGTGGAGGGCAGGGTTCCCTTCCTCGACAAGGAATTCCTGGATGTGGCCATGCGCCTGAATCCCGCAGACAAGATGGCCGGGAACGGCCGGATGGAAAAATGGGTGGTCAGGAAAGCATTCGAGAATTACCTTCCCGAAAGTGTGGTATGGAGGCAAAAGGAGCAGTTCTCAGACGGCGTGGGATATAGTT
>Ga0209749_1002079_pt1 | contig 14652 bp, 17 predicted proteins | sample EPASupsiteSAE347_FD_187267 | JGI IMG/M metagenome (GOLD analysis project Ga0209749, IMG submission 187267) | Bioremediated contaminated groundwater from EPA Superfund site, New Mexico - Sample SAE3-47 (SPAdes) (version 2) | ecosystem: Environmental > Aquatic > Deep subsurface > Groundwater >... | reverse complement strand
CATGCGCCAGTCTCCCTCGGCCACGGATTCTGACAGGCTGACGCCGAGGCGGTCCGGGGATTTAAGCGCCAGTTCCACGCCCTTGAGCATGGCGGTCTTGGCGCGCTCCACGTCCTCGGCGCCGATCTCTGAGGCGGCGGCCTCCTCGGGCAGGCGCAGCACCAGGTCGCGGGCCTCCTCGAGCGAATTCTCCATGCGCACCACGGCGCCGAACAGCATCAGGCCGCCCTCGCGCATGGAGTAGTTGAACCCGTAGGCCGCGGCGGCCTTCTTGGTTTCTACGAGGGCCTTGTACAGGCGCCCCGACGGGGTGTTGCCCAGCACGTGAGCCAGCACGTCCAGCGCCGGGCTGTCCTCGTGGGCAGAGGAGGGCACGTGGTAGGCGGTCATCACGGCCTGCGTGTCGCCGGGGCGCTTCAGCGTCACGAAGCGCTCGCCGTCCTGCGGGGGGTCCTGGGTGTAAGTCTTCTGTATGACGCGCTTGGGGCGGGGGATACCGCCGAACTTCTTCTTGACCAGCGCCAGCGTTTTGGCCGGGTCGAAGGCGCCCGCGACCACGAGCACGGCGTTGTCGGGCTGGTACCAGTTGCGGTAGAAGGCCTGGAGGCGCTCTATCGGCACGTTCTCCAGGTCGGCCTTAGCGCCGATGATGGACTTGCCGTAGTTGTGCCACAGGAAGGCGGTGGACATTACGCGCTGCATCAGGATGGACTGCGGGCTGTTCTCTCCGGACTCGAATTCGTTGCGGACCACGGTCATCTCGGTGTCCAGGTCCTTCTTGGCGACGAAACTGTTGACCATACGGTCGGCTTCCAGGTCCAGCGCCCAGTCCAGGTTCTCGTCGGTGGCGGCGAAGGTCTCGAAATAGTTGGTGCGGTCCTGTGAGGTGCTGCCGTTGGGGGAGGCGCCGTGGGCGGTCAGCTCCTGCGGGATATTGGGGTGCCGCGGCGTGCCTTTGAACACCATGTGTTCCAGGAGGTGGGCCATGCCGGTCTCGCCGTAGTTCTCGTGGCGCGAGCCGACCAGGTAGGTGACGTTAACCGTGATCGTGGGCTTGGTGCTGTCGGGGAACAGCAGCACCTTGAGGCCGTTGGAGAGCGTGTACTCGTCGATGCCCTCCACCGAGGCGCCCCTGGCAACGCCCGGGGGCAGGCGCGTTTCGGCGCAGAAAGCCCCGGCCGGCGCCAGCAACGCCGCCAACACGAGAATGAACAAACTCTTTTTCATTAGTCCTCCCGCCGTCCGCCGCCGCGCGCGGCGCGGCGTTAAAGGTATATTATGTGATAATAGGGCCGGCCCGGTAAAGCCCCGGCGCCCGCTGAAAATTTATAGAATGGGAGCCGGAGAGATTTATGGCAAAAAAGACAAAGAAAACCCCCCCCCCCCCCCCCGCTAACACTTGCTAACACTCGGGGTAATTCGGAGTTCGCTACGCTCACAGCTTTTTTGAGGGGCCTATGCGGCCCCTCTTGCCTTCGCTTCGCTTACGGCAATTCACCCCCATCAGAATATTTTTGCCAAATCAGCAATGAGTGGTTTAAAAACAAACCATCAGGGGAAAGCCTTTTGGCAATAGGAAAAGAAAAACTAGGCAGTTGACATAACTACGGCTAAGCAGTATATATTATGGATGATGAAACCTTCGAATGGGACGACAACAAGGCCGCTGAAAACTACGCCTCTCATGGTGTCAGATTTGAGACTGCGCGGGACGCGTTCAAAGACGCTTTCGCTGTTGATTGGCTTGATGAACGCATGCCGTATGGCGAAGACCGCTATGTCATCCTCGGGATGGTCGAAAACCGCTTGCTGTATGTCGCCTACACCATGAGAGGGGAAGTGATCCGCATTATTTCAGCACGGGGGGCCGAACCCTATGAAAAACGCCGATACCATGAAGAAAACGCCTACTAAGCACGACTGGGAGCGTTTTGACGCCATGACCGAAGAAGAGCGGCACGCTGCTGCTGCGAGCGATCCCGACACTCAGCCCGTTACGCCCGACAACGAAAAGCGTATGAAGCGCACGCCGCAGGTAACAGTTATTCGCCGTGCGCTTGGTCTTAGCCAAGAATCTTTTGCTACGAGGTTTCATATCCCGCTCGGCACGCTACGCGATTGGGAGCAAAGCCGCAAAGAGCCCGATGCAGCGGCCCGGGCCTATCTTGTCGTTATCGCCCGCAACCCCAAGGCCGTAAGTGACGCTTTGCAGTCTCAACATGCATAGCGGCCTACGTAAACGAAGAGCCATCAATCAGAATGATCCTTGCTCTGTTCCCAATACCGGAGAAGGTTTGAAAGCCAGGGCGGGATTTTCTGCTTTCCGGTTTCCCAGCGGGTGACCTGGCTTTTGTGGACTCCGACGATTTCCGCGAGCTGCGCACACGTCAAGTTGTATTTGATCCGAAGATTCCAAAGGTCTGTGGGGTGTATAGTTGCGGTGCGCAACCCAGGGGTGTTTTCGGGTTTCTTGCCGTCCTCATAATCGCCCACGCCTGAAACCTCCTTGCCGTAGGGCGCGTTTTTTTCAAAAAAAGGTAGAGAAGTACCCCCGGAGCCTAAAAACGCGCCAGCGGGCCGATTTTGCGCTCTGACAGCGGTTCTTTTCCTATTGCCCCGGCGTCAAGCCAACCCCAACCGATGCTTGAGGGCTTCATTCCAGTCTTTCCCCATACCGACCTCGGGCGCCATGCGCCGGATTTTGCGTCCTGCAGGAGCCAAAGCCTTAACCTCTTCAGCGAGAGTTTCCCCGCCGTCATCCAGATCGAAAGCCAGAATGACAACGCCGTCTTTCGGCATCTTCTCCATAGCGCCCCGCAAAAGCACCGGCTGATGATGATTGAGAGCGCCGCCCGTGGACATATACCGCGCCCCGTCCCCGCCGTGCAGGACGTGAAAAGAAAGGCTGTCAATGGCGCTTTCGGTCAACACAAGCCAGTGATCCGTTGACCTGGCGGCGCTGTGCCATAGGCCCTTGACCCCGCCCGGCGCGAAGCCGGTGAACTCGTGATTTTTGATCTCAAAGCCGCACAGTCCCGTATGGTCATAATGCGGAAAGAGCGCGTTGTTGCGCGGATCGATGCGAACGCACCCCGTAAAACGCGGAAGTCCCAAAACATCCGGCCCAAGGCCCCGGCTTGTCAGGTACGGCAAGGCGGCGCAGACTCGAGCGCGTTCCCATGCCGTAATAACGCCCGCGCGATCGCGCGAGACCGGCAACAAATCCTTCACAAAGGCGGAAAGCTGAACGCCAACCGGACGAGACGATCCGAGCCAGGGCCGCAAGGCCTTTCTCACCCTGCCAAGACTTCCGCCGTCCCGGCTTTGTAGGAAATCGATGATGGTGCCGTTGTCTCGATCATCCCTCACGCTGAAATAAATCCAATCGCCGGAGGCCTCGTTTCGGGCAATGATGATTTTGTCGCCGTTCGGATGACGCATGACAGCGGAATTGCGCGAGCTGGCGCGGCGGTCCAGCTCATACCCCCTCGATGCCGCGAACTCGGAGAGGTTTATGTTTCTTTTGAAGCTTTCCAGTTCCGCATCCATGCCAGCCGCCAAGGTTCTCGCATACGAAGTCTATACCGCCAATATGGAGAATATCAGGACAATTTGTAACGGGATATCATGGTATAAGCCCAACGAAGAAATTCATCGGCTTCAACGAAGGTTTCTCTCTGGGGCACGTTTTCGCACCCCGGCGCAGTGAAAAGCACCGTAATTTCACCGGTTTTCTTGTCGCGTCTGATATTGGCGTTACAGTGTTTAGAAAGTAGACCAAACACCATTTGTAAATCCAGTTTCAGGATTTCTGCGGAAGGCTTCGGCAGGGGGGGTGAAGATTTGCGCTGTTGTGTGCTTTCAAGAGGAACGGTCCCGCTGGGGACTCCCGAGGCTATTTTGACTTCAGGAATGGCTGTCTGCTTGCCGCCGTCAGTTTTTTTAGAAATTGCGGGAGCAACCGGCCTGCGCGGATCGTCCCAAAGCCCTTCAAGTTCTTTGTCATTCCAATAGGCCACGCGCCGGGTGACGACCGGGCGGGAGCCTTGCAGCAAAACCAGCATTTTTTCGTCGCCGCCTGGCTGCCCGTCTTTCTTCTTTTTGCCCGCGAAATGCAACATGATTTCTTCCGGAGGCAGCAGGGGCCGCATGGCTTCGCCGATGTTTTGCCCGTGCGCGAGGCCGTAAGTGTCTTGCTGCTGACTTCGCGTTTCGACCAAGTGGTTGCCGATGAATTTCGACCAGTACGAAGCCGTGTCGTAATCATCCAGATTGAACACCGCGCGCACGCCGGCGTTGCCGATGAAAGAGGCCCACCGGCCTTTGTAGAGGTCTTTGATTTGCGCCACGTCCTGGAACACCGACCAAAGCTGGATTCCATAGCCCGCCGCAAGCCCCACGGCGTTTTCAATGGCTGGCAGATGGCCGAGCGTCGCCAGCTCGTCAAGCATGAAACACACAGGCAACGATGGCGGATCGAGAACGTCCGTCATCTCATTGAGGGCCGAGGTCAAAACGAGCCGCAGCCAGCGATTGAAAACCGGAAACTTCGGCGCGGAAAGGCAGAGGTAAACCGTCATTGTGCCCATGCGCCAATCGGCGAAGTCCACTTCCTCGCCGTCGCCAGTGGAGGAAAGGCATTTGATGATATAGGGATTGTCTAAAATCTCGGTTTCGCGTTGCGCCGTGGAAATGATCGAGCCGAGTTCCTTCTCCGGCGTCCTCAAAAACGACGCCGCCAGGTCAGCCACAAGACCGCCCGCCAAGTCCGATTTTTCCATCTGTTTCAGGGCCTCATCGCATGCGCCGAGCAAGAGCCCTCGCACGGTGGTGAGGTCTTTAGCCTTGATTTCCGGGGCGGCGTACACATAGAGGATGAGCGCGGCAAGGAGCTGCTGCGCGCTGGCCGTCCAGTGGTCCCGCTTGCCGAAATCTCCCATGACGAGAGCGGCGGCGAGCGCCTTGCTTTCCGCCTCCATGTTCTCCGGCGTGAAACGCGACAGCGGATTAAAGCGCGATTGCGGTTTTTCGGAGATCCCGAACGGATCGAGGTAATAAACCTCGTCGTTCAGTTCTTTGCGCCTGCGGCCCGTGGCGCGGGCGTTTTCGCCTTTGGGATCGAGAACGAAAGCGGAGCCGGGATAGCGGAGCAGGTGAGGGATGATGAGGGACACGCCCTTGCCGCTCCGCGTGCTCGCCATGATGAGGGTGTGTTTTTCATTTTCCAGCAAAAAAGGCGCGCCGTTGGCATGCCCGAATGCTGCCCCGCCTGGGCTGTAAAGGGCTTTGAGTTCCTGGTTCGTGGCGAAGCGCGCGCCCTTGCTTTCGTCGGGCGGCGCTTCCGGAAGCGATTCGCCCCGAAGCCAGTATCCAAAGCGAACGATGTAGCCAATAAGTCCGGTGCGTTGCTGCCGATAAATGTGCAGCGACATGTCGAACTGTAAAATCATATAAAACATACTCACCGGAATGCCGACGACAACGCTGAAGACCGTCATCACGGCGAAGAAGAGAATGGTCAGGACCGACAGACCCGCAAGCCACAAAACGACAGGGGCAAGGCAAAAAATCAGCCAGGACGGCAACGCCGCAGCGAACGGAATCAGCCACCCCACGAGCGGGCGGCCAAGCACGAAGGCGAGCGAAAACCCGGCCCAAATGGTCTTTCGGCCTGATTTTTCAAATGATTTGATCCGGACAAAGAAGAGACTGACGGCGCCGAACAACGCCCAGGCGGTCAACCAGAAATTCGCGACATTCGCGCCGCTATTGATAGGGCTGCTTAAATACCTGTACCCCCCCATCATTCTCGTCACAAGCCAGTACGTCACGAGGAACCAGAGGAGATAGAAAAGCAGGGTAAAAATGACGGAACGTTTGGAACGAGGACGATCCACAGCTTCAGCATCCATACGGAAGAACCTCCTGTTCGCAACGGGGAAATCGCTCTTTTTCCTATTGCCCGGGCGACTTTTTTGTTTCTCCGGCCTCCTTGTCTTCGATCCACCATCCTTTGCGTTGTAAAAATTCGCGGTCATTTGCCGAGGTGATCGAGTTTTTCAAAATGTCTTTCACGAAAAGCGCTGTTGATGGGTCGATTTTTGAGTTCGCCAGCATCCCCGCGCCGATCAGAAGCTTGAGGCGAAGGTCCTCTTTTTTCTCTTTTGCCTTCGCGCGCGCTTCGAGGGCGGCAAGTTGCTCTTCGATCTTCGCCTTGCGTTGTTTGAGCGTCTCCAGCCTTTCTTTCGTCGCCATAAATGCCCCCTTGTTTGAAGGTGGGAATAATTTACCATTTTTAACCAATAGAGGGTAAAATATTGATTCGTATGGCGTCAATATTGTGGATAACCCGGAGGCCGTGAGCTGGCCAAGGCAGTTCAACAGAGCGCGCTTATACAAACTTCGTTTGTTGTGCGGGCTGCCATCCGGCAGCCCCAAAGCCTCCACTGCCGGTTCTCCGTTCGGCATGGTGATAAGCTGGCGGCGATAGAAACGTAAAGAGGGGCGTCAAGAAGGGAAGCCTTCCCTCCATAGGGGTCTCTATGGCGATCTATCATCTTACCGTTAAGATCGTATCTCGGGCGCGTGGGCAGAGCGCAGTCGCCAAAGCCGCCTACAACTCCCACGACCTTTTAACGAACGAGAAGACGGACGAACGTCACGACTACCGGCACAAGGGCGCGGTTCTGTTTTCAGGCATCTTCGCGCCGCAGAACGCTCCGGAGTGGGCGAGGGACCGTCAAGCCCTGTGGTCGCAAGTGGAGCGCGTCGAAAACCGCAAGAACTCGCAGCTCGCCCGCGAGGTTGAAGTAGCCCTTCCGCATGAGCTGACCGACCAGCAACGGGAATACCTGGTGAAGGATTTCGTGCGTGAGAATTTCGTCCGTCACGGCATGGTGGCCGATGTTTGCATTCACGCCCCTTCAAAAGAGGGCGATCAGCGGAACCATCACGCGCACATCCTTTTGACCATGCGCGAGATCGGGCCGGAGGGCTTCGGCGCGAAGATGCGCGAATTCAACAGCAAGACGCATCTCAAAGAATGGCGCGAGAAATGGGAGCATCTTGTCAACCGTCACCTGGAGCGATACGGCCACGAAGTCCGCGTCGACAGCCGCAGCCTTGAGGCCCAGGGCGCGGATCGGGAGCCGACCATCCATAAAGGCCCTACAGCCACGCAGTTTGAGCGCGAAGGCGTGCAAACCGAACGCGGCGATGTGAACCGCGAAATCGAGGCCCGGAACCGGCAGCGGAAACGGCTCAGAATGGAGCAGAAAGAGATCTCACGCAAATTGGACGATATACAGAAAGTGGAAGACAGGACGAAGGCTTTCTTGCAGCGCCAGGAGAAAGCGACGGCGGCCCACGAGGCCAAAAAGGCGGCGCACACAGCCGACAGGGTCGTGAACAAGACCGCGAACGTCGCCGGGCGCTTGAGCGACGGGTTCATGAAGGCCGTGGACGGAGCGCTTGATTTTCTCGTGGGAGCGCCGCCGCCCCGGGAATACTCTATTGAGGAGCTTGCGAGCGATCCCGCAGCCCGCCGCGTTCATTATGCGCAAAAAGCCGCCGGGCGCGAGCGAGATGAAACCCTTGACCGTTGGGCGGAGCAACTGAAAGAAAACGGCAATGAATATGCCGCCTTGCCCGCGTCGGACGTGCGGCACCTGAACAAAGCCGACCTTGAGAACATCAAGGCCAACGGCGATGACGCCGTTAGGGCCATGATCGCGGAGCGGGAGCGCGAACGCAGCCGCGACTATGAAACGGGCGGCCAGCGTGAGCGGGAGCGATAACAGGCTTCCGCCCTGGCCAGAGCGGAAGCCTGACAAGCAGGGCCAAAGCAGCAGGGCGGGCAATAGGAAGAAGAATGGGGATGGGGCGCGGAGTTGCGAGCGTGTTCCCGTTTTTTGTGCGGGCGGCTTTCCGGATCGCGAGCCCGCGCATTCCTTGGCCCGCCGCGCATAAGGCCATTACGACACGGAAGCCGCGCCAGGTTATTCCTGCTCCGCGTAAGCGATGCAGCCCGCAACCGATCTCCATGCAGCCGGTCAGACCGAAAAACAACGTGACTGCCGAAATGTGGGAGGATTACCGCCTTTTCAAGGCGGCGGGACTGCTTGCCGAGTGGCGCAATAAGTGGGCAGCGTATTTGCCGGAACAAAGCTAATTTGTCTTTCTGACCTCCAAAGGTGTGGTATTATGTCCCCTATCCTACCTACCGTGGGTGGGACTTGGGGCTTGTATCATTTCGACTTGAAAGAGATGCTTCAGGTGTTTGAGGTTTAGCTCTTGCAGTGATTTCTTTTATTGCTTCCTTGATTGCGCATAGGCTGCTTGAAACAGAAACCGTAGTGGCTATGCCAGCAACGATGGGGTATTCACCCAGAGTGCAAAAAACAGCAATGCCTGCTGCGCCACCAGCAATACCGGCGTAAGAATTAAAAGACATATTGATCCCACAAGTTAATTTAAATAATCAATAGCATGATCCACCCTATTAATCAAGGATGCAAATATTTTCAATGTATGCTATCTTGGTCAATGCGCGCGTTTGGTTAACTAGCATAATATTTGCTTAAGTGATAATATAAGGATAATCAGAATAGTTGTATGAAAAAGAGCGATTCGTCAGGTAATATATTTAATATATTGGTAAACGATATTTTAAAACATCCAATCATAGCTGGATTGATCGTGTTTGCACTGGGCTCACTAATATTTAATAGTGATAAATTTTTTCGAAAAATGGTACAACTTGGAGAATATACTGTTCGACTTCTGGAATCGATAGATAATAAAATACCATTACCACCACAAACCATACCATCATCTACAATTCTGAAGCCAATCTCTCCACAAGCAACGGTCACACCATCTACCATTCCACCACTTCCACCCGCTCCGACAGCCAATTTTACAGTTTCTATAATGTCTGGTTCAGCCCCGTTGGATACTCAATTTACTGACACCTCAACTGGAACCATTACAAATAGATTTTGGGACTTCGGTGATGGTGAGAATAGCACTACTCAGAATCCTTCCCACACGTATAATAAGGATGGAACCTACGCGGTTACTCTCATTGTCGCTGGCCCTGGCGGGGCTTCTAACCCGAAAACTGATATTATAACCGTAACCGCATCGACTCAGCTAACCCCTAAAACAAGCAATACGTTTAAGAATGATAATCGTTCAATAGATGATATTATTTTTAGATGAAGGGAGAAGTAATGAGGCCAATCCTGTTAGTTTTATTTATTAGTTTTTTATTTATATTATCATTATCGTCTAACGTGGTTTGTGGAGATTGTGATCTTGAAATACGAGATGGCCACGGGGCTGAAGATTTGAGAAAAGCTTTACATTGTTTGGACGAACGAATAAAAGATGTAGAGATAAAAATTGTTAATATGGAAAGTGATGGTAGAAAGTCAAACCCAAGTGTTAATTCATTGGAGTATGACGCTGGTACATTTAATGTGTCAGTTCATGGTGTATCTAAAATAGATAGCTCAATTTACATTGGAATAGCAATTAAGAATAAAACAACTGAAAATATTCTTGTGACAATAGATAATACAAGACCACCTGTTCTTATAGAAGCTTCTGGAATCCCTGTAAGATATGATTGGTATCAAGGTATGTCTCATGTGAATGGCAACGACAAAAACGAAGGAAGTTATAGGCAGATACCAGCTAATAAGATATTGAGTTTTAGTCTTAAATTTATTGCAAATAAAGATGATTGCCGGATGTTTAATCTTACTCTTAATTTAATGAGTTTAAAAAATCAGCATATAGAACGAATTAGCGCACCCTTGAGTGTAACACTACAAAAATAATGCGATTATTGTGTATTTACAACAAGGGTGCATCATTTGTGTCTGATGCGCGAAACCGTGACATAGAGGCATGCGGGCGCTTAAAAGCTGCTTCCAGCGCTGGAATATGGACAAAAGGTTGTATTTTGTCCATATTGTGAAAACGTCCTTTAGGACTGGCGCGGGTTTGCGCCCTACTCGGAACCCCGGAAATTGGACAAAATGACGAACGACCGAAAACATCTCACCGCTCGCGAGGTCGAAAGGCTGATTGAGGCCACGAAGGGCAGCCGGTTTGAAGTCCGTGACCGCTGCTTGTTGCTTTTGATGTTTCGCCACGGCTTGCGGGTTTCCGAGGCTTGTGCCCTGCAGCTCGACCAGGTGGACACCGAAAGCCGCGTGTTGCACGTCGCACGGCTGAAAAAAGGACTGTCCACCACGCACCCGCTACGATCCGACGAGCTGCGCGTTATCAAGGCGTGGCTGGCCGAGCGTGCCAAGATGAAGCCGACCAGCAAGGCGGTTTTTGTGAGCCAGCACCGGAAGCCGCTTAACCGGCGCACCGCATGGCTTACCATGCGGAAATATGGCGACTTGGCGGGGTTGGAACTTCCCGCGCATCCGCACCAGCTCCGGCACGCTTGCGGCTTCGCCCTGGCCGACCAGGGTGCGGACACGCGGCTCATTCAGGACTACCTCGGACACCGCGACATCCGGCATACTGTCATCTACACGGCAACCAATCCGGCAAGGTTTGAAAGGCTTTGGCGGTAGCTATGTCAGACTATTGGGACGACGACTATTATTATGACGGAGAAGGCGACGAAGAAGAAGAGCCGCATCGTCCCCACGATCATAAAATTGATGAGGCAAAGACCGCCTTAATGTCCCGTTATTTTCCTGATGACGGAACGGGGGTTTATTATGCTCGCCAGCTCGAAATATGGTTTGAGAAGGATTTCTATCATTGGATCACAAAAAAAGCTCTTAACGAGCTTGCTGCAGAACGTAAAATTAAGTTTGATATTGCGAAGGCAGGGCATCACACAGCGCATTTCTACTGTCCACGTCGACACCGATACGCGCGGCGGCAGATCAAGGAAACACTTGACCTGATTGCCGAGTTTTCAGACCCCACTTTCACGCGAGCGCTTGGCAAGCACGGGGAGCTATTAGCTGATGCCGGATTTGCCCGCACAGGGTTTCGGATAATGCAAAGTAAGGTCAGGGAGGTGGACGGCAGGCGCTGGACTGCAACAAACCACGACCTAGACCGTCTTATTCAGCGTGATGGGGTGCGATACGGCGTCGAAATCAAGAACCAGCTTGGTTATATCGATCAGACCGAGTTTCAGACGAAACTTGCCATGTGTCAACATTTCGGGGTGCGGCCTATGTTTATTGCGCGGATGATGCCGACGAATTACAACCACCAAGTCATACAAGCAGGAGGCTTTGTGTTGCTTTTTGGAAACCAGCACTACCCGCTTATGGCGGACGGGCTGGCGAAGCGAGTACGCCATAAGCTGGAGTTGCCGGTATTAAGCATCAGTGAATTGCCCGACAAGACGTTGCATCGCTTTGAGGATTGGCACGAGAAACAGCTTTTGAGACGGCCAAACGGATGATTTTATGTGAATTGTGTGATGAAATTCACATAAGGTGTTGGTCAACCCATTGATCTGCAAGGGTTTCTCCCTTCCCCCCATTAATACAAGATTGCTAGCTGCAATTGATTGCAGCTTTTTTTGCTTGTGCCATAAATCTTGATTTACGGCACTCTGGCCGCTTTTGGGCGAACCCGCCAAAACAACTTGACTAAACATCTTAAAGATGTATTATATACTATGGCTGAGAAGCGGAAACCGACTTACGATCTTGAAGCGTTTAAGGCTGCGTTTAGAAGCGTGGGAAAACTTGCCATTACGACAACGGCGCGTCGTAGCGCCGCCGCTTTGGGGTTTAGTAGTGCCGAGATTGTGGCGACGATACAGACCATGCAGCGGGAGCACTTTTACAAGTCTATGACAGCCTACGCCGATCATAGGCTATGGTAAGACGTGTATCACGTCCCCTCGCCCGCTGGCGTGCTCTACGTGAAGTTTACCGCCGATGTTGTTACCGAGTTTTTGCTACTGTCGTTTAAGGGGAAAGACAATGATTGATAATCCTGTTTGTCCGGAAACCGGCGCTCCAATGCGCCGCGATGTGCGTCCCATGACGTTGACGTACAAGGGCCAGTCTATCACCTTTGACCAGCCGGGCTGGTATTGCGACCAATCGGACGAGGGTATTCTCGTCGGCAAAGACCTGCAAATATCCGACCGGATGTTGAACCGGCTTAAGGCCCGTAGCGAGGGCTTGCTCGAACCCCAGGAAATCCGACGCATTCGCAAGAAGTTGCGCCTAACGCAGGAAGCCGCCGGGCTGGTGATCGGCGGCGGGCCGCGTGCGTTTCAGATGTACGAAAGCGGCGACAGATTGCCGAGCCGGGCGATTAGCAGCGCCTTGGTTTTACTCGATCATGATCCCGGAGCATTGGCCACCCTCAAGGCACGCCCCCATAAGGCCCCTGCCGTATCTGACCACCACGCGCCACACCTCTAACTAAGGCTTGACGGAAATCACTAAAGCCAGTATATCGCCATATAGCCGGATATATGGCTTTAGAAAGGTTCCCGTTATGAAAACCCTTGCCATCATTGCCCAGAAAGGCGGCAGCGGCAAAACTACGCTTGCCGTGCACATGGCTGTATGCGCGATTCGTCAAAACCTCCGGACGGCCCTAATTGATCTTGACCCGCAGGGCAGTGCCTTTGATTGGAACGAGAGCCGCGAGGACGGGGATAAGCTTGACGCCGTGAAAGCCAACCCCGGCCAACTCGCCGCCTTGCTGAAGCAGGCAAAAGCGGCACAGGCTGACCTTGTCATTGTTGACACGGCTCCCCATTCCGATAGCACCGCCGCCATAGCCGCACAGCTTGCCGATTTTGTCCTGATCCCATGCCGCCCGGCTCGCTTCGACCTCAAAGCCATAGGTTCGACCGCAGAGATCACAAGACTTGCTCAGACGCCCGCCGCTGCTGTCATTAACGCTGCACCACGGGGCAAGCTGGCCGAAGAGGCTCGCACCGCCCTACAGCAGCAGGGAATTACCGTTATTGAGCCCGTGTTGCAACAGCGCGCGGCTTACAGCCACGCCGTGATTGACGGGCGTAGCGTTCACGAATACGAGCCGGGCGGCAAGGCGGCGGCGGAGATCGACACCCTTTTTGTTTGTATGAAACGGCTTTTGAAAATATAGCCAATTAGCCATATACTTGGCTAATATTCCATAATGGAGGCATGAACCATGACCAAAATAAAACGCCAAACCCTCGGCAAAATGTTTGACACTCTGCCACAGGATAAGGCTACAGAGATCAACACGAAACGGCCCGACAGGGTAGGGAGGAGGGCCACCTTGTTTCAGCTTCCTGCCGCCGCCAAAAAACAGTTGGCAATACTGGCGATTGAGCGCGAAACTACGCAACAGGCGCTTTTGTCCGAGGCACTTAACGACCTATTCAAAAAGCACGGGAAACCGCCCATAGCTTGACGTGAGTGGATGCTAGCCAGCTAGCCGGATATGTGGCTATATTATCGAAATGAAGTGAAAAGCATGAGCGCTGAGAAAACCCACGATCCCGAGTTTGAGAAACAGCTTGCTGAGGCTGGGATCAAAGACCCAGCCCTCGCAAAGTCTTTTCGGCAAATGCACGAAACCATCAAACAGCGTGAGAACGAAAAACCCTATCAGCTTGAAATGTGGCCGGACAAAGACAGGGGCGTGCCCAATGAGCTGAGCCGTTCAGCCTTGTTTCCCGCCATCCATCCCAAGAAGCGCGGCGGTCTTCAAAACCAGTTTATCGCCGCGCAAGGCGCTTATTCCATCCATTATACCGGCTTGCAACTCGACCAGTCCTATTTGAATGTATTTTTAGGCGTCATGCACCTTGCGCGGGGCGTGCATGAGGGCAATCTTGTCCGTTTTTCAGCCTACCAGCTTTTAAAACTGATAGGGCGTCCCACCGGTGGGACAGATCATAAATGGCTTTATACGGCTTTTCAGACCCTAACCGCTACGTCCGTTGCTGTCGTGAAAGACGGCAAGCGCGTTTTCTGGGGCTCCCTTTTGCCGCGTGGCGAGGCCGATCTTGAAACCGGCAAATATGTCGTCGAAATATCCCGTCAGCTTGCCGCGCTCTTTGATCGTGGCTTTACACGTATTGAATGGGAGCAGCGCCGTAAATTGCTCCATAAGCCCTTGGCACAATGGCTGCAATTCTACTATGCCAGCCATGCGAAGCCGTTGCCTGTCAGCGTGGCTTTTCTTCGGGAGACGAGCGGAAGCACAACGCAAGTCCTGCGGAAATTCCGCCAAAACCTGAAAGCCGCCTTGGGTCAAATCCAAGGCGTAGGCATAATCGACGGCTGGCGCATTGACGAAGACGATCTTGTGCACGTCACGCGCACCCCTTCGCCATCCCAAATAAAACACCTTAAAAACCGACAAGAATAGGCACGGGTTTCGAGGTACGGGGTAGCGGGTTTCGAGGTACGCAGGCACGGGTTTCGAGGTACGGGTAGCGGGTTTCGAGGTACGCTAGTAGCGGGTTTCGAGGTACGCTAGTAGCGGGTTTCGAGGTACGCTAAAACTTGTGGATAACTCTAAAAATAACGCAAAAACAGTAGCTTATCGCAGTGCAGCGAATCGCCCTAATCTTTTCTAATCTTTTTTAATCTAAAAGAAATACGGGCGCAAAACCGCCCCCCCCCCCCCCCCCCA
>Ga0209749_1002076_pt1 | contig 14661 bp, 25 predicted proteins | sample EPASupsiteSAE347_FD_187267 | JGI IMG/M metagenome (GOLD analysis project Ga0209749, IMG submission 187267) | Bioremediated contaminated groundwater from EPA Superfund site, New Mexico - Sample SAE3-47 (SPAdes) (version 2) | ecosystem: Environmental > Aquatic > Deep subsurface > Groundwater >... | reverse complement strand
TCTATATGTAAACGGGATAGGCGCGTGCGATGGATGGAGTACAGTGAAATAGTGGATTACTATTTCAGAGTTTATCCTATCGCTGAGGGAGTGTTGACGCACTCCTGCGCGCCCCTATTCTCTTATATTTATTGGTATATATAAGTTGTTAAGTTTGAACAAAGTTTTTGAACAAAATTTATGAGTAATTGGATAATTGGGTAAAGTATATATAGTTAGAAAATAATGTTTAAACTGTCCTTTTGACGAGGGACGTTAAGCAAAGGAGTACAGATTATGGATGAAGTAGATTGCAGTAAGCTAGTTCCTAAAAAATACGAGACTACGCGTGCTCGTCTTATAAAAGGCGACAAGAAGCGGCTGGATCAGATTTGCGAAAAGAAGAACCTTGAAGCAGAAGCTAGGGACGGGTTCCTTAAGCAGGGCGTGAACCGCTGTAATGTCTCCGATGCGATCCATGAGGCTGTGGACTGCTATTTCGAAAAATACGAGCTGCAATCTACTCTCAAGCAGACTACTCTGCAAATAGATTGTGTCGAAGCCACTGATTGAGGTGGCATATGTCCGCAGAGTTTAGCATATATCATAATAAGGCTAACGACCAAGATACAATTCCTATACCGGCGTTTTTACGTAAGGAAATGGTGTCTCCTACAAAACGGGTCATAATTGACGGAGGCAAAGACGCAGAAGGGCATTATATGATCGTGCGAGCGGTGAAGGGAGTTTAGTAATGTCATGCCCTGCCAAGCTTGTTGCCGGTATTCCCTGTGGGGAGCTGCCGGAGTGCGATGGCTGCACCGGTAGCCTAGTTGCATCGACTCTTGGGATCGCTGATAAAGAGCTTCCTGCTTTTGAGGCTGCTGTCGAGGAGAATAAGGAAGACGAGGAAACGCAACGGATATGGTCTGTTATAATGGCGGTGCTGTGAATGCGTGACCCTGTTTGTTTTGACTTCTGGGAAGAGACGGTGGAGTTTCAGAAGGAAAGAATAAAAGAAGATGAAAGGCGCCTTGTCTCCTTGGAGTCTCAGGTAAAGAGCCTCAAGGAGTCTCTGAAGTACCGACAAGAGAAGCTTGAAGAGGCAAAACGGATGCTCAAGAAGTCCAGGGAGTGCAAAGAGGAGTAGATGATTAATCCGAGATCCAAGACTGAGATAGAAAGAGTTAAGGATATCCTTGATTTGAAGGTAAAAGTAGCTGTGGCTGCCAATGATCATGTTTCTTATTTAAAGTGGTATCACATGCGCCAAGGTCTTAGTTGGACTTTGGGTTATTCGGAGTCTGATCTAGATGTGCTGTGAATCATGCTGGGAGTGCATAGCTCCCTGCTGGAATCGCGATTATATATTTGACGCGGTGCCTGATTTAACGCCTGTTGTTTCCTTCAGTACTATCTCTATCCTCGGGCGCCGCGGTACTCTTGATGGGTCGCCGGCAGAAAAACGATCTGCCGATATTTCATCTCATGAAAGTGAGCGGGTACAGGACGGCTCTATTTTGTATGATACCCCACTCCTAAGTTATCCTGGCCGTCCTGTTTCTGATGAACTGTCGCCGGTGGTTCAGCCCGCCGGCGTACCTCCTATTGTTGAAAAGAGATGGGATCAGGTGGGTGATTAGAATGGATTTGAGTTGTTTTGTAGTGCACTGTGTAAAGGGGGAGAACCTGATATTGTGCACTAATTCAGATTGTAATGGCTGTATAGCTTCTGATCTCGAGGGTGCTTCTAACTGGGATTTCCTACCTGATTGGATGAATCTTGATCAAGCCACGTCATTATTTATGGTTCTGTTCCCGGAGAGCTGTTAGGATGGATCCAACCGCTCACTGCCTCAACTGCTGGAAGTCGATGGAAGGAACCTGCTTTGATTTCAGGGTATTACAGGAAGGGCTTTTTTCTGAGGGTAAAGAGATCGAGGAAAGAATAGACTATTATCGCTTGTTATCCGGAGAGAAAGGCTGTTGTCAGGATCCTGAGATTTTCGGGAGGGGTTAGATCTTGAAAAAGAGATTGGAGGAGACATTTTTGGAGTGGAATATAGGACTAAAATTGATTGTCCCTGTTAAGCGTGAGTGTCCTGGTTTGTATATAGCTAATCCAATTTTTTCGAAGTATTTTGATTCTTTTGAAAAAGGTGGTTAAATGGAAGCAAGTGATTTTCTTTTTATTTTAGCTATATTTCTATCTACTATTACGTTATATTTTATCTTTCGAGAGCGGAAATTGAAATATAAATGTCCTGAATGCTGTTTTGATTCTGACGATCCACAAGATGTTTTTTCTCATATTTCAGAGGTTCACGTTCTGCACAAGGAGGAACCTATATGAGTTTTCTTAATGGTCCCTCTTTTCATTTAGAGAGTAGGTTCACTCCGATGAACTGTACTGTCTGCCGGTTCTTTGAGGACCTCTACATGTACTCTGATGATCATGAGAGAATACATCCATGGGAAGATCTCTCTTTTGTTCAGTGTGCAAAGTTTCCAAATCCTTCACGCTTCTCAAAAATGAAGTACGAAATACAGAGTAATTTTCTTATTCCCTGCAGCGAGTTCGTCCATGATCTCGAAAAAGATAGCATCGTCGTCTGCGATGAGATGAACAGGTCCGTGTTGTTTCGGTTATACCGACGTATCAAGCAAGCCGGGGATGAGTCCGGACTGGACTCGATCATATACGACTTGGTATGCCGCGTTTGTGAAATCGATAAGCGCGGATATCTGTTCAAGGTTTGCGTTAATCGTGTCAGTATGCAGACTGGAGTATCAAAAGAGGCGATATTTCGCTGTATAATGAACATGGTTGAAACGGAGATACTTCTCCGGTTTGAGAGGCAGGAGGGGGTCTATCTAGTGCCTCCTCCTTCTGTACTTTCGATTGCTGAGGTTTTGCAGATCGGGAAGGTGATGGCGTGAGTTTAAAAAAACCGTATCAGTATGGTCCTTATAATAAATTTGATGATAAGGAACAATGGATAAGGATAACTGAAGGCTGTTCTAATAAATGTCCTTTTTGTTACGAGCCGTCTGAGTTCAGACTTTTCGATATTCCTGAGATTATCAGGAATTGCGTTAAAATAATGGATATGAATCTTTTGGCAAAGCCAGAGGCTTCTTACATTATCAACAAGCTCGGGACCAGGCGCGTTAACGGTAAGGTTGTTCACTATGAGCTTGTTTGTGGTGTTGATCATAGATTTTTGACTCAAGGAATTGCTGATTTATTAAAAGAGAATCGATTTGTTAATATTCGTCTTGCCTGGGATTGGGGATATAATCAGCAGTTGAAGATAAAAGATGCTGTTAAAAAGCTCATGAGAGCCGGTTATAATCCGAAGGATATTATGATATTTATGATTTGCAACTGGAAAGTTTCTTTTGCAGAGTGTATGAAAAAATTGAATCTCTGTAAATATTGGAGTGTTAAGGTTGCAGATTGTTATTTTGATGGTCAGGTAATGCCTGATGTTGTTCCAGTTTATTGGACTCTAGACCAAGTACGGGAGTTTAGGCGCGAAGTGAGAAAGCATAATCAGTTTATTAATTTTTCCTGTGATCCGGAATATCGAGAAGATAGTGATAGTCTGCAGCTTGAATTGGAAGGTGTAATTTGAGAACATACACTTGCAGCGTGTGCCATCAGCCTTTCCATGGCTTTTTGGCCTGGAGATTTCACAGGAGATCTGAGTATACTCGTTTTAAGAAGCAGTTTGGGAGAGCTGCCGTATCCTGGGAGGAGATAGTTACGGCATTCAACGGGGGTTGTTTTGAAATGAACTTGTATAATTTCGGAGGGACCCCTGATGGAGCTGGTAGATCTCAAGACTCGTGACGATGTAGATCGGAGTTTCGATAGGATAGAGAAGGAAATCCGTGAGCGTCTTGTACTGCTCGTACAGCTCGGGTACGAGAAGCGCAAGCATAAGGTGCGGCGTAGTTACGATCATAAGCCTCTGACCGCGTTTGGAATGAGGTTTACTGATAAAAGTTCGGAGGAACTAAATGAGAAAAACTGAAGTAATTGAATCAAATGGTGTATCGAATCAAGAGGACAAGAATAAGATAATTCCATTAACAGATCTCGATAAGCAGCATACGTTAAGGCTCAGGAACCTTACTGCAGTAGTAATGCAGGAAGGCGAACGAGCATTCGATGCTACTGATGAACTGACAAAGCAGAGATCCCGTGTTGAATATACAAAAGTCAACTGCCTTAAAGTCGCCGGGTATGGCACAATGAACGGGAAGAAAGGGTGGACTGCAATAGAAATCCCTATCCTTGACCTGAGAAGGATCATTGACTTCGTACTGACAGAACCACACAGATCCTACATCCAGGAAATGGTGAAGGTAGAAGTAGCCAGGAACACGGGATTCGAAGATCTCCCGGAAGTAGCCAAAAAGGAGTAGCTTGGCAGGATTCGATCTGGACCGTATTGTATTTGACCGTTCAGTATGGTCCATCTATTTTCCAAGTATAATCAAGCTCAGCGATAAAACTCCGTTCAGTCCTTACCTGATCGAAAAAAATAACCTCGAATTTGAGACAAAAACAACCCAATACAAAGGAATGGGATCTGAGAAAGTTCTTTTTTATGAATTCGGAACTCCCAAACCATATCTAAGAATCGAAATGAGATTACGACAGACAAGATCTATGAGAGTTATATTCAACTTCAACCGGTATTTTTTCCAGAAATTCAACATGAAGCATGATATCAGGATGCCGGTAATCCATGATGATAACTTTTTGCCGGCAGATACGACAATAACTATTGATGATTATCTTGAAATCTTCAAGAATACACTACCTGCAGAGCTTGAAGATTTATACAGAAAAAAATTCGCCCTTCTCTGGCCAGCAGACTACGCAAGAATATTATATATGGACGAAAAACTTATCATAAAATGTGTCACCCTCGAAGTTGCCCGGGAAATGAAACCGCTCAATGTGGATGATATTCATAATGACATTGTAGCAAAAGGAACTGCAATGAAGAAATTCCAGACACCTTTTAAGAGCTACAACAGCCAGTCTAAAACAATGCTGTTCGGTGACGCGCCAGAAGATCCGGACGTACTTTTCTTTGAAAATGATGCAATTCTTTCAGCCAATACAGAAGTCTGGAACTGGAAGAACCCTTACGAGCATATCAGACAAGGAAAGCTATACCAGAAAAGCTTTGACCTTGGACGCTTTGAAATTACGTTATTTGACCAGCAAATTGACATCATGGAGCAAAACCCTGTTGAGGATTTAAAGTTCATCCTGGATGAATATGCTGATTCCTGCGGGCTTGTCTGGAAGCCCACAACAAAGACCTATGACGAAATGAAAATCTTCGTTGCAGAACGCTTTGGCATTGAGGTATACGTACTTGACACATTCCTGAATAATAATTTTATCTGGAATGCAACAACAGCCAATACGAACACCACCAAGCGCCTGAAAAGATTGGGCCTGATAACAAAATTCAAGCGCGGCCAGTATATAGCAAATCCCCTTCTTAAAAAAATCTTTGAAGGCTGCACTCAATCCAAGCCATTCAGCCCTTTTATACCGAAGTTTCTTTAAATATCCATACTTCTATATTTAGAATCAGATGGTTATTTCGTGGCAACTATTCCGCAGGTTTTTCATTATCTCACTCAAAGCTAGGCAGTCTCGGAGATGTTGGCATTTTGTGTTCGGCAGTTTCGACCTACTACTATAGACGCTTACGCGGCTTCGTTGTCCTTGCGCCGGCGGCAGCCCAGAGGGCACCCGCCGCCGGGTGTCCCAGCGACACGCTCCGCAAGGCAAGCGTATCGCCGCTTGAGCACTCAGTTCACCAGACAGGTGATCACGCAAGGAGGATGCGCCATATTTATGAAGCTCCGTTCGCGCAAAAATTGATATCCATGGTGCCCGCCCTGCCTTTTTCAATCAACGTGCGCCCATCTTGAAGGTTGCGCCGAACTGCAGCGCAACCATCAAGAGGCGCACGTTGTACATCTTATCAAGGCAGGGCGGCGATAGCACCACGGATATACTCTTTTTGGATGCTTCTCTCCGCAGTTGGGCGCATGAGATATTTACGAATATCGCTCTTCACGAAGGCAGGGAACGGCTCCTGCTTCCCTGGATACCTCTATCTTGCTACCAGGGGTTAGCACACGCGCGCCAGCCTTCAATCGGAGTGCCAGCCGCCGGACGAAACTACCCGGGATCCACGCACGCCGCCAGCTTTCAATATGGAGTGCCAGACTCTGAGTTCTTCTCACCCGTCAAGTGGTACTGCAAAGGTGGAGATGATGGAGATTCTGGTGGAGATGATGGAGATTCTGGCGGAGATGATGGAGATTCTGGCGGAGATGATGGAGATAATATTTCCCGTGTATCTTCTTCGTTTATTGAAACTTCTACTGGCACTTCTTTTTTCGTTCCTTTATCTCTCTTTAATCTCTCGATAATGATGCGCGAAGCGTCGCGCAGAGAATAAAATATGGCAGTACTTCCCTTCGGCACTTGACACCCTATCATAGGGAACGACCCTGGGGGATACCTCCTATATGGGGTTATCGCACCGCGCCGGTACCCATTTGTACACCAGTGACCACTTCCCGGCTACAAGCCGGGAGCCTCTTCATATCAGTTTAGGAATGAAAACCAAGGAATCACCTTTAGGCTGCACATATTTTTCAAACAACTTCAGAAATGCAGGATTAACGATCCACAATCCACGCCTATCCTTAATCACAAGGCCGCGCCGCGCCTGCCCATCCAGACATTCCCCACCAACAGGGCTTGATTTTGAACAGCCCTCCGGGAGGGAAACATATGGCTTTAGATGTTAGGTCCTGATTCTTTAGAATGTTATCTCGATGATTTTTAGACAGTTATTATTACACCACATATCATATTATAAATAGAATATAATTTATATGTAACTTTTATATCACATATAATTTTATTGTACGTACGTAATATATCATATCATCTTTGATATTAAATAATATGTACTTAATATATCATAATTTGAAGTTATCCCGTTGTGCCTAAAAGCGACTACTGCCTGGCCAAGGCCCGGGAGCTTCTCAGAGAAAGAAGGGTTTAACCCCCTCTTCCCTTGAGCCTCTTTGCAGCACCCATGAAGATATAGACATCAGCGATCACGATCAGTATAACCAGAACACTTGTGAACATTGTATTCACGGTCCCGGTCAGACCTGTCGCATTCACGATCATCTGAATGCCGTATAGCTCAATGGTGCCGACCAATATTGCGCCTACGCTCAGTTCCAGAATGCTATCTGCAACCTGCAGGGCAGCGGTCTGATCGCTCAACATGCGCTTGGTGTTCCGCGAATACTGGTTCGCAAGGAAATACAGCCTTGCAGCCTCAATCACATCTTTCCCCGTATTTTTCGCAGAGGTCAAGCTATGCCACAGCGCGACCAGATAAACTTTGATAATTGATACGAATCTCATTTTTTCACCTCCTCTCTTTCCTTCAGCCCATTGGCAATTTGAAGAGTGTCAAACCCTGAAAGTATCTCCTCCCCGGTTTCATTATCGTACCTAAAAGTATGATCATATCCAAGATACTCATATCCAGCCGTGAACTTCAGAGGCACAATCTCAATAGGAACCCCCTTATTAGGACCGCGCGGGGAATCCCGCGTCAGGTCAGCCTTTATTATCCATGGAACAATTATCTCATCGCACAGCTCCCGCAAATCGGGAGGCGCGAATACTATCCTCTGCACCGTTGTATCTATCTGGTTATTCTTCTTACCCCCGGCATTAGCAACCTCAGAAACAAGAGCGCTATTTTTTGATTTCCAATCTATTATAGTGGACTTGAGATCATCTATAAGCACATGAGTTGAAACTAAATTCCTTAAATCCTGCAAAGATCTAACCTCGTTCCTAGTCCATTTCAGACAGAGATTAGCAGCTATATTACCCCCATGAATATACGTATTGAACAAGAAAGTAGCAGCCAGTACGGTCTTTCCCACCGACGTAGGCTGGATAATATTGAACTCACCATTACGGATAGCACCGAGACCCACGCTCTTGGCAGGCTTTTTTCTCCATCCTCCTGAGGTCCAGTAATAGCGATCCAAAAGACTGCCTTCCTGAAGCTCATACATAAGGTCAAATGGATCCGTCGCCTCTGTAAGGGTCCCGGTGATTATCCGCAACGCCATCTTTCTTCAGTCCCTCCCGTAGTGTCTCTTTTGTCCTTTCGTCATTTAGTCGTACTCCCGATATTCATGTATATCCACTTTCTCGGTCTCTCGACTTCTTCGCGGAATTTTATTCCTGGCACGTGCCATATCCCTCTGAAGCTTTGTCGACTTCTTCTTAGCCCTCGCAACTTTCCTCAAATGATTTTTCTGACCTTTGGTCAAAGCCTTTTTTGGTATCCAAGGCATTCCTTTCACCTCCTCTGGTTGTGTCATGACTCCTCGAACACAGAATCAGCTAAAACCTCAGCTTTTGTAGCCTCCGGCACACCGGCTTTTCTCTTATACGGAGGCATTGAAAGATTAGGGGCAGGGACATGATTGTCAAGATACATCTGCCCACCTGCCCCCGCGCTATTGTCATGTATTTTCTCTATACGCGCCTTACCTCCAAGAGACGCGAACCTGCCTTTCAGAACAGCCCGGGTCCGCACACTTGCTATATCGATGAATATCTCATAGCATATCTCCCCTGTAACAGGATGCTCTATCTCCTCAGGATATATCTCAAAACCGTTGAGCTCACCGAAATCTCCCTCTTTTTCCCGCATTTCCTGAAGCTCGTTGACAGGCACGAATATACTGCAGCCTCCGTACCGAGTACAAAATAAATTCGTATAGAAACGCTGTACCAAAGGCTCTATGGTATTTTCAACATCACTATTATCATTGAACCTGGTCTTTGTCAGGAGATTATCGAACTCGCCCGTTATATCACGATACCCACCGCCGATATAGAACATCTGGCTTTCGGTTTCCTGATCACCACCGCCAGAAAGGGTCCCTTCGATCTCCCGCGCCTTTTCAATCTTCTCAAGACGCATCACCTTTTCCAAAATAAGATCAATCTTTGAATCTTCAGCCATTTCTCAGTTCCCCTCCAAATATCTTTGAACTACCAACTGGGCAGTGCCATTCAGAGCCTCGAATTTCGCATTAAGAGCTGCTATCTGCTGATGCTGCAGGTAAGCCGCAATAATCACAGCAATGACAATTATCACAAGTCCGGCAACAAGGATACTCGAGCTTATCCCGCCTTCTCCTTTTCTGGCTGCAGAGATCTTATTCACAATTCCCCAGAAATACCGGCTGTTCATGCGCGGACTTTCCCACTGTACACCCTCATGGAATTCCACCAGGGGCCTGCAATCATTAATATCCCAGTGCAGCACGCGCTTTGAGTTCTTCCAGGGCCAAAGGTACATCCCGCCTGAGTGGATAAAATAATCACCGGAACGGCGAACATACAGATACGCATCATCCGTACTGCTGGGATCATGCAGGACGACCTGCTGATACCTCACACCGCCACGCTCCATCAAGCCGCGGATGATCGAAGAAAAGAAATTATCCGCAACGCAATAAGTCGGAAGGTCCTGCAGGAACTCCCTGAAGGCTTCCCTTTTCTCCTGAACGGAAAGCTCTGCAGGAGCGTAGTCTTTCCCACTTTTAGCCTTTCGCTTTTCGTTCCAGGCTGCGATCTCGGACCACTTCCGCCCAATATAAGGATGCAGGCAGAATATAGAAAGCCCGGATTCCTTCCACATAGTGAAGAAACGGAACTTACTCAGGATGAACAACATTACCAGAACAATTCCAACTACCGAAAGCGCTATTTCCCAGTAAGGAACTATTTTTCCCGATGCCACTGCCGAAGCAGCTTTCGAACCCACATCAGACATAATTATAGCCATTTTTTCACCTCAGAACGTTATCCCGTATTTGTAAAGAATAATAATTATTGGCAGATAGAACGCCGGTATGCAGGCAATGTAAACGGCTGTTTTTAAAATCTTGTTACGCAGTATTCTTTCATTCATAGGAACTTTAATCTCGAACCAGGACGGTAAATCCCAGCTGCGCACGTACCACAGACAGACGAGCTCAAGCCCCAGGAACACAAGAGATATCCGCAATATCTGATCTACAAACTGACTGGATAACGTCCCTAAAAGATCATTATAGGTCCAGACATGACTAGGAGTGTAGAGCATCGAAAAGTTTTCATATATTTCTCGCGAAATATTCGGAACAGCCTCCATATCAATACACCTCTTCCATGAGCAACTTTCCTTTGCGGTATGATTTACGAGCAAGGTAAATCGACTTGACAAAACCCAGAATCGCAGTCATAGCATATACCATTATCACCCACTCCCTGCTAGACGCCGGGATAGCAAAATAATCATCAAGCATAAGCCCCACAATCCCCGCGACCATGCTGACAATAGACAATACGAAGAATTGACGAGACTCCTCTATGAAAACTAAAAATACCACAACAAGCAAAACTGCTATAACTATATCGTTCATTTATAATCCCTCACTTGCATAAATCCGGACTCCTGGAGCATATTTTATTAATAGTCTCCTGCTGCTGCTGTACGACATCCAGCAGATACACACTAAAATCCTCGTAACGAACCCCAGTCACATTCCCATATCCATCATAAGCCACGAGACTTCTATCAATTTTTTCTACTTCTTTGGCTTCCAAACCATACCTGGTAATTAATCTTTCTGATTTAGTAACTGTCGCATTTACAACCTCTTTTATGGGTTGAAACTCATCATCTGTCGGCACAAATGTTACATTTTCAATAATATCTGTATCTATGATCTTCTGATCGTACTGAATAAGCTGAAACTTTAAGAAATTATTTATACTTACTGTTTTATTTGTTATGTTAGTTTTAAAATCTCCCTTAGACATCAGACAAGAACTCAAACCATTCGCACGATAAAATCTCACTCCATCCGTACAAACAGCATCAAGTGTGCTTACTTCGTCTGGTACTGATGCATATATGTTCTTCACCCTCTTTCCTGAAGAACCAATTTCATATGTTGCATCAAAGTTAGGATATAACGCTCCCGAACCATTAATAATCCATCGGTATCCTATTGTTGCACTACCATTTTTCGTCGTCCCGAAGGCAATTGCTGTCGGTGTGTTCGTATCATTCCAACCTACACTCTCGGTTAAAAAATCAACACCAGCAGCTTTACCGCTCCAATCAGTCGTTTTATAACCTACCGCCGATATAGAAAAAAGATAACCACTACCAACACTCATTGTGAGAGGATTTGATATATTACCGCCTGCCTTTCCTCCTAAAAAATATGGATATTTTGCCAAACTGTTCGAAAAAACCTTAAAATTAGTCACTGCGCTCTTGTTCTGCAAGCTTACATCAAAGACATAATTATTTCCTGCAGTATCCTCTATGTTCGGAGAATACACACCATTATCATTTATGTGAACATGCCTCGGATAAGCATACTCAGTATCAATTAAATCATACGAACTTAGATCCATATCACTATCCACAGTATGACCTGAACTGGACCATAACAAATTATCCAGCAACGCATGATCATTCGTAACATTGCCACCGTTGCAGTTAATAGTGATATTATTCTCCAACTGCGTTAGAGTACAATTTACCCCAGCAATGAAAGTCACACTGTCATTGAGAGCAGGATTACCAGTTACATTCACTGTAAAAGCTCCTGATACCCCCTGATATCCCGCAACAGCAAATACAAGAGCCAGAACTACGACTACACCAATCATTTTATCCATATTAACACCCAAACCCCGGCTCATAAGACATCAACGCCAAGATATGCATTTCTTGAAGATACGACGCGCGTTCCTCATCCATCATGTTATTCCACTCTTCGATACTCATATCTCTCATGTTTCCCCCGATACCGTCGGTATCTTCGAAACCGCATAGTTAACAGAGATCATGCTTGCGATCCACGAAATGGGACGCAGAAAAAGCAAATCCAAGAAAGTAAAAAAATTAGGATCCAATGGTTGAACCAGCCACAAAACAAGGCCCCTCACAAGAGCGAATGGAGATATCCAGCTTACTATGTCAAGTATCCATTCTACAAGCAAAAACGCCCATGAAAGATCTCCCGGGGCTTTATCAGAAGCAACCAACGCCGATACACCAAACTCGCCACCGGACCCTATAAGCCAGAAATACAGAAGCGTGTAGGCAGTAGAAAACATGAAAATGTATGTCGTGAAACTGCCAATAAAAGTATTATTCGACCCGGACATTATCCACCACCTTCCTGAGCCTTGCGACTCGCATAGAACTTCGAACCCAACACAATTACTATGATAGAAATGACCCACCAGGTATACGGTTCCCACAATCCTATCACAGCTTCAAAAGCCGCGCCTACCACAGCAACTATCTCAGTAAGCTTTGATCTGTCCTCCCCAGGCCTGCCGCCCTGAGAAACACCCACAACCCCTATAAGCCAGAATATAAGGCCCCAGAAAGCAGGATATCCCATAAACGTAAGGAAATTATCTCCCACCGCCGAACCTCCCCCCGATCCACTAACAACACTCTTCCTTACAGATACATTAGCCTGGGCAACAATCACCCTATCACGTATCAGATTAATCTTAATATTCTGATCCTTATTTGGCAAAACAGAAGTATTAAAAGAATAGCTTCCTGTCCCATGCACAATAAAGGATCTAATCGCATCAAAACCGTCACTACCATAAATATGAAACTCTGATTGCTTTGGCGATAAATACTTGATCGATATGGTCTCTCCCCATGAAACAGATGAAGGCGCAGTAAGAGAAAAGTTTGTATTATTCATTGGATACAGCATGGTAATGCTCTGGCTGTCATTATTTGTGATCTTCGCAAGATAACTTCCACTCGGCAAGGTCAATACAGACGTATCCCAGCTAAGAGTCTGAATTTCCCCAGTTACCGAATGATCCCCCGTATACATGATACTACTGTTAGGATAATAAACAGACACATTCTGATTTGAAACCCCTATCGGAATGTCAATATCCAACTTCATAACATCGTTCATGTAATACTCATTAGACTGCCAGTTCACAGCGGCCTTATCAGAACGAACAGTAAAATTCGCCCATACAATACGGTCCCAGAAGAAACCCAAATTAGAACCATAAAGGCTAGCTACATAATAGCCTGCCGGGTATGGATTCATACTTATAGAATCTTCCTTGACAGGATAGATGGAATATGTATCCAGAGCCTTATCACTTCCAAACTTCTCAATCCTTACCTCATACTCCCAATACGAACTCAGAGTACGATAGTACACAGTCCCGGATTGTCCCTGAGTTATAACATTAGGCAAAACCCATATCTCATGAGCTAACAATGTCTGATTCGTATCGCTTTTATTAAGTACGACATTATATGTCTGTGATCTGTTCCCCAGAGCAAAATTAAAGGTATTATTTTTAGACTGATAACCGTCCTTATAATATTTTACAAGTAGATTACTCCCGAACGGCATTTCTATATTATAATTTCCAAGATTATCCGTAACAGCACTATAACCCCGAGTTGCATTATAGTACACAGTTGCACCCGGCAACCGCTTGAGATTACAGTTCACACATGCTGCACTCGCATACTGATTATACAACAGCAAAGGTTTATCTCCGCCTTTTATCCTGACCCAGATTTTTATTTTTTTATTCCCATTCCCATCAAGATCAGAGAAATTACGCGATGCGGTCGGATAGATATTGCAAGATGAAATACCAGATATCTTCTGATATCCGCTCTCTGTAAACATATCAACATCATCATCCGTGAACCCATATTCTATTGACCGGATTCCACCCGATACCGCCGCCTTAAAAGACGCATCGACAATACCATATGTCCCGGACTCATTAAAGGCCAACACTGCCTTATAATACGTATCCTCCGTCCCAAACGAGGTATACTCTCCCCCACAGGGATTCGTCCCTGTAACCGGATGAGCTACCAGATCAGCCTGCAGGTCCGGTCCCATATAAGCCAACAACCTCCTATTTGTATCTGCAGCTCCAAACATATAATCCAAAATCTGACTAACACCAGCCGCGAAACCTGTTATTATTTTCTCAAAAGTAGATTTTACATGCAATTTCTGTCCGGGTTTAACTTCTACAAAACGAACCTCCCTTCCCGTAAATACTTTTTTTATCGTAAGCGTCAGATACACTACCTGATCAAAATCCTGATATACACTGAACTCAACAGTGTCCCCCTCACGATATATTCCTGATCCGAATTCGTAACCATCCCGTAACAATATTACATGAACATACCTCTCATCTGCATCAACATCTTGAATCTTCCATATGTACCCTTCAAACCATGTCAGAGTGCCACCCTGAGCAACATCATACAGACCTTCAGAGTCATTTACGTTATTAGATACCTTATTATACTCCTCTAGATCGAAAGAAATATGACTCGGAGCCGTTCCCCGGGTCCACTCATATACAGTTCCATTAAGACTACCCCCCTTCGGACTCAAAGTCCAATTGTAGTTAATCCCTCCAACAGTGAAATAATTGGAACCAGTGATCTTGTTATATCCCTCCCTCGATACATTATAATC
>Ga0209749_1002074_pt1 | contig 14675 bp, 21 predicted proteins | sample EPASupsiteSAE347_FD_187267 | JGI IMG/M metagenome (GOLD analysis project Ga0209749, IMG submission 187267) | Bioremediated contaminated groundwater from EPA Superfund site, New Mexico - Sample SAE3-47 (SPAdes) (version 2) | ecosystem: Environmental > Aquatic > Deep subsurface > Groundwater >... | reverse complement strand
CTTTAAACAAAGCCAGAGGTGATAAATATGATAACTGATATAGTTAAACCTGAAATAGATTATATCGCAATAAATTTTGCAAGATCAATTTACAAAAACAACATAGCGCACACTACCGAATCTATCAGAGACGCTGCAAAATGTAGAGAAGAAGGTTATAATTTTTCACAAATTGAAATGATTGTCACAAGGACAATCTGTATCTTGCATATTATAGAATTTTTAAAAGAACAAGACATGAGAGGAAAATTAACTGATGTCGTTTTGAAAAATTTTAGCAAAAAATATAATTACGATATCTACACTTTGAGTATTGCCGCAGAAATAATGTCTGAAAATAATAAAGAAACGAATATCATGGCTTTCTCAGTCTGATCGAATCCCTTGAATAAACCCGGGGATTTTTTTATAAATAAAAATGGCGTTGTTCAAAAATCGAACAACGCCATTGGTTAAAACTTGCGGCAGTTAATTAGCCGCTTTTTTGATGACGATCGGCTTCTGGAAGGTACCGTTGTCAATCTGACAGACGGCCTGCCCGCGCTTGATACCCTCATCAACGACATCCTTGGGCAACGGCTTGCCCTCAAAATCGGGATCGGCTTTAGCCATTTTCTTGACCATGGCAGCCTTTGAAAAAACCCTGTTGCCGTTCCTGATTTCGGTGACGGTCATTTCCGTTACATGGGTAACGGCCTTTCTGCGCCACTCGCTTTCGGCTTTCAGCCGCTCCTTCACGATTCGTCTCTCGCGAATTACTTGTTCGACGATGCTCTTGATCTCACACTGCCGTTTCTCCCCGTACGATATTACGCGACCCTGGTAGAGCAGCTCCTCGGCAAGAAATTTCTCCTTGTCAATCCAGCCGTAACCGGGATGCTTTTCATCAATCAATGATCGAACATGAGTAGTGAATGCCTTCTTGTTACGAAGGAATTTACTGAACTCCTCCTGGCGCGTGGCACAAATCCGCTCACGCGCCTCTTTGATGAGCTTATCGCTAATTGCAGTGCCATCCGCAAAAAGGATGGAACCTCTCGGAAAATCCGAGCCACTCGGGAATTTCAAGCCGGGCGTCCGAAGGGAGATCTCCATTTCGGCGTGGGCGACCTTCTTGATTTCCAGCACGGCAATCTTGATTACCGCCGAAATTTTGGTAAGCTGGCCAACTGACAGTGCGTAAAGTTTATCGAGCTCGTATTCCAGATAGACGACCAGATCGGGGCTACCAGCAATGCCGGGATTTTCCTCGATTTTTTTCCTGGCCAACTTGATGGCCTCTTCAAAAGCCTTGTGAGGCATCTTAAGTGCTGAATCTCCCCGCTTTGCCTTAGTTGCATTCACTTGATTGGTCGTCATCTCGATACTCCTTCATTTTTTCCAGTTTCCCGGATTAGTCGTGGCTCATGCCACATAAAAATATAAAAGAACCGCTTATGCCAAGTTTTTGTATCTTTCACGATTCAAAAACTCAACATACCAATATAGCACATTTTCAATATTATGTCAAGTATGGCAAAACAAAAAAGAACAAGATACGCTTGTTCTTTTTTAATATAAGCCAATATTATTTATATTCTTGGAAATAACGCCTCGCTCTTTTTAATTTGTTTTTGACTAAATTGAGTAATTATTTTTGCGGCTGTCTCAGGCATGAACGATTGCAACAATTCTGCAATATTCAAGATGTTTTGCGCTACTGGTTCTAACACTTTTTTCAACTCATCTTTTTCTTTTATTTTCCACGGCGTAGTCTGGCTAATATACTCATCACTAGCCCGCACCTTGTCCCACAACACCGCCAAGGCGTCATTAAATAAATAAGACTCCATGCTCGCATTAAATTTCGCAATTAATTCTTGATCAGAGTTCACGACAATCTCAACTTCAACCTCATTCTTTTCTAACATATTAGAAACCCGCGCTACAAGATTGCCGAGACCGTTGGCCAGGTCAGCGTTAAACTTATCATCAAATTTTTCCCAACCAATATCACCATCGCGTCCAAAAGTCGTTGCGCTCATCAATAAGTATCGCGTCGCATCCACTCCGTATTTAGCCACCAATTCTCCGGGCGCAATCACGTTACCGATTGACTTGCTCATTTTCTGTCCATCCACCAAGAAAAAACCATGAACAAAAAGTTGTTTTGGCAACGGCAAGCCAAGCGACAAAAGCATCGCTGGCCAAATTGTGGCATGGATTCGAAAAATATCCTTACTCATAAATTGAACCTCTGGCGGAAACATTGCCGGACAGCCAGTGCCATCCCAGTCAAGACCAGTCAAATAATTCAAAAAAGCATCTGACCATACATAGGCCGTATGTGATTCATCCCAAAGTAAAGGAATACCCCACTTCACATTTTTTCGTGAAAAAGAAATATCATTAAGACCCTCTCTCTTGTAAAAACTGACGATTTCATTTTTGCGCTCAATCGGACTGATCAATAATTCATCGCTCTCAATTTTTTGCAATATTTCATCGGAATATTTACTCATCTTAAAAATATAAGTCTCTTCACTCATCGGCTCCGGCTTGGTCTTGTGATCAGGACAAAGACCATCCACTAAATCTTTTTCATTCTTAAACTGCTCACAACCAGTGCAATATAGCCCCTCATATTTATCTAAACAAATATCACCCTGGTCATACATTCTTTTCAAAGCTTTTTGGACGGCTAATTTATGATTCTCGTCTGTCGTACGAATAAATTTATCATGAGAAATATTCAACTCAGCCCAAGCCACTTGATACATTGCCACAATCTCATCCACAAAAGCTTTCGGCTCTTTGCCAGCGGCACTCGCCTTCTGCGCAATCTTGGCACCATGTTCATCTGTGCCCGTCAAAAAAAACACCTCCTCACCGATTAAGCGATGATGACGCGCCAAAACATCCGCCGCCACAGTCGTATAGGTATGCCCAATATGCGGCTGCGCATTCATATAGTAAATTGGGGTTGTAATATAAAATTTATTTTTCATTTATTTATATAGATTATTATGGTTCCCGACAAGATGAAAATAAAAATCACCATCCACCTCCTCAAACAGAGCCCTCAAATCTCCTTTTATATTTATGCTTTGAAAAATACTGTATTTACCATATAGATAATGACAGTTGAGAGTTTTTTCATTCTTGTTAACAATAAAAATCTCCAATCGTTCATAAAATGCTATTCTTTCTTTTTCGGACAATTTTTTTAATCTTTTTTCAAATTTTTTTGTATAATAAATTCCCATTTATTTTTTCATTTCTTTTTTCAAATAAGCAATCGCATCTTTAGCATTATCAAATCTTGGCGAGATGTTTCCTTTTTTAACATCCTCCCGTGATTCTTTTAAGGCCTGGATTAATTCATCAGTGGGTTCTAATTTCTCATTCAAGGAAAAGTTAACTTCCTTTTTCTTAATCAGGTTATGTAAATATCCATTCATCAAAGACCCAAGGCTAAACCCAAGATCCTCGGCAACCTTTTTTGCCATCTCTTTTGTTTTAAGATCAGTTTTAAAATTAATAACTGCTGTTTTCATAGTATTTATTATTTAATAATTAGTATATACTTTATATATACTAATTATATACTAGTAGTATATTTTGTCAATATAACCAAAACTATGCAATAATGACCACAAACTCTCCTCTTTGGTCGTCTTTATTTTCTTCAATTCTTCTAATAATAGTCTCCAAATCACCACGATAAACTGTTTCGTGCATTTTGGAAAGCTCCCGACAAACTACCACAGAGGTGACTTGTCTTTTTCTCTCCAAACCTTGTTTCTTTTTGTGATAAGGATCCATTTCCTCCAGTTTGAGATTGTATTCTTCGCTTTTCTTATTTACTTCAATTAATTCTTGCAATAATTTGATAATCCGATGCTTAGATTCATAAATTACAATCGGGTCATGGGTCTCAGGTATCCTATCCAAGAAGGTTTGACGACCTTTTTTGTGGGGTAAAAAGCCGAGAAAAATAAATTTGTCAGTAGCGATTCCGGAAATCGACAAAGCAGCCGTTACTGCTGATGGTCCAGGCACTGATTCAATCTTCACGCCGTCATCGCTACCGAATTTCTCAATCACATCCTGCACCAATCGTCCTCCTGGATCAGAAATGCCTGGCGTGCCGGCGTCAGTGACGAGCGCGAGATTCTTGCCATCGGCCAATAATTTCAAAATCTGCTTGTTCTTATTCTCATCTGAATGTTGATGATAAGAAATCATCTTTGTCTTGATGTCGTATTTATTTAATAAGACGCTAGTTACCCGCGTATCTTCGCACAACACGAAATCCACCTCTCCGAGAATACGGATGGCACGCATACTAATGTCTTCGAGATTTCCGATTGGGGTTCCTACTATATATAATGTTGGCATTTTGTTATTTTTTGTTTAATTATCTTAATTCTATAATTTAAATTTGAATTTCCAATTTTGAATTTTGATTAAATTTCGAATGACCAAATTTTTAAACATAAAAAAAATTAACCTTAATTCAAAATTACAAGGTCCCCGGAGGGGGAAAATTCAAAATTCAAAATTTCGTCAAGATATTTCATCCTTCCTATTCTTAACATATTTCGTCCACTCTTCGGCGATTTCGACAAAAATTTTGAACGGCGCCTCAATAATAAAATCAAGGACAAAGACGAAAACGTTCACTTGAGAGAATTTTTCGCTCAGCCATTTGCCAACCGCCACAACCGGAACATAAAAGAAGTCTAAGATGAAATTGAATATATTCTCCTTAGGCGGAATCACGACTAATTCCTTGGTATTGCGACGTATTCTAATGCCAAAAAAGCTAATCAAGGCCAAGAAGAATAAGAAAATGGTGATGCTAACGAAGTGGAAATTAATCTTTTGCAAAGCCCAAACCACAGCGCCGAATGAAGTCAGGAATGTGGCTGCATAAATAATACCGAAAATAGCATTCATTAAGCCTCCTTGCTTGACTGGCTGGCGCATCACGATCGGCTCGGTGCGTTTTTTCTCCACAAAAACGATCTCTTCAATGCCGCTAACGATTTTTTCAGAATTTTCCTTTGACGGTAGTTTCGTCAAAGCCACCACAACAAAAAGCAAAACGACCGGGAAAGCGATATTGATCATCAACGAGCTTGTGTTCAACTCCTGCCCCAACCATTTTGTCACTGGCACTTCCAAAACAAAAGCTAAAATTGACTTAGTAATAAAGACATAAATCAAACTACGAATCGCTGCGCGCCATAACTTCTTTTTCGTCGCCTTATAACGAACATCACAAACCCTCTTGATGTGGCGAGGAAAAGCCTTTGGATCGGCGCTGAAAGAATTATAAATACCGACGCAATCATCCTCTATCACATCCATTAACATCGTAAAATAAACAGTATATCGAATAATTATTTTTCGCAATTGTCCGGAAATCGGATGATGAATTTGTCCATCAATCGCCGCCTTTAAAGAAAAAATATTCACTGCCACTTCTTTGACTTGATCATCCGTCGCGGCATCCCAGCCAGCATTATAATACTTAAATAACAGAAAGGAGATCATGCTTTGATCGTATTTCATCATTGTTGAGTGAATACCGATATAAATTTGGATATTGCGATCCTTTTCATATTCTGAACCATTCTCAAACTTCACGCCTGCTGTCAAAACGTCATACATATAGGCAACAAGCACATTATCGACATCTGAGCGGCCAATGCGCTCTTCTAAATCCGTCGCGCACAAAGAAATAACCCAATTACTCATCTCATTCCGTTCTTGAATTTTTTTTTCTCGAAAATATTCTAAGAAATATTTTTTCAAAAGCAAATACTTGGCAATTACAACTGAAAATTCATCGATCTTGCTTTCGGGAATCGTATTATTTGGCAAATAGCCTGCCCGAATCAACTCAACCAGCAAATGCCTTGAGACATCTTTACTATTAACATCTTTCAGGGAGACAACATTCTCAATTACAATATGACGTTTTAAAATTCTCTCAATCGCATTCTTTCGCAATAAATTATCCTCCTTATAATCTACGGAGTTTCTAATCTTTTCGTAATAGAAAGACATCTTGGAAACCAAGTCAGAGACATTGATTTTTTGCACATCATCACTGCCACCCTCCGCTTTATTTTGCTTTTTGTAGATTGCCTGAAAAAGCTTCTTTGCATTATCATTAGGCGTCAAAGGCGTATCTGTTTTTTTTGATAAAGTTGGATTAAACATTTTTTGAAAATATTAAAATTTCTTAACGGAAAAATGACTATTAATATCTTTTCTTAGGTGCCACAGCTTATATGCGCTAAAAATAAATGCGTAAGCAATAACCAGTGTAATTAGGCTAAAAATAAGTCTCAATAAAAACTCAGTCCAAATTATCAACACAGCCATCAATAGCAATAGAATGCCGGTACTGAATAAAGACCAAATTAAACTGTTAATTTTGTGATTGATTTTTTTAAATAAAAGCTCCATAAATATATTTTATTAATTAACTGCAAAAACCCAACTGACATTGAAGGCCTTCGAGGCAAGAATCCCCAGCTGCGCAACAAGGCTGATTTTGTCCGCCACACTTGAAGCACATACCGCCATTATCTAGATTTCCCGGTGCGCATTTGTACTCCATCGGACATGACAGTTCACCGCTTTCACCACAAAGAGTGCAGGAAAGTCCGATACATTCAGCGTGTGACTGATCATTTTTATCCTGATCGGCACACTTGCCTTCAGCACAACATGGATTTCCCGTTACACCGCACTCAGCACAATAATTATCGACGCAAACTGCCGTTCCGTCGCATTTTGGCTCGTCTTTGCGACAATATTTGCTTGCTTTGCCATAATCACAGCTCTCACTGCAAAAACCTTTGCCTTGGTCACTAGGGTCAAGGCAGCACTCCAGGCCTTGCTCGCATTTATTATCCTTGTCAAAACAACAGCTCAGACCACTCAGGCCGCATTCCTGCGACAACAACACGTCATCCTTCCAGCTATCCTGATAAATTTCTTTATCCTGTTTTCCGCAACCGACACCGAGAAATAATACAAATACCAATCCTATAAACAAGCGATTTTTAAAAATTGTCTTATACAAATCAAAGAACATATACAAAAACCTTATTCTCTTCTTTATTTTTCTTTGCTTTTGATTTCGTATCGCGAGAAAAAAAAGAAAAGCGACCTTTTTTTCTTTCCAAATCAATTACTCTGGTTACGGGCATATTTGGAATAACGAAACCATTGCTCAAAACTATTGCCCCAGGCTTGCATTCGAATTTGAATTTTTTTTCAAATTCGCGCAATTTTATCAAATCCAGTTTGCAATATATCAAATCTGCCTTACTAACATCGACACGACGTAACTCTTGGCGCTGAACCTTTATCGCGCTCCGGTGAAAAAAGACTTGCAACCGAGAGACAAAAACCGGCCAAATGCCATCATCAACACCTATGCACTCAACCTTGGGAAAGTTCTTTTCAATGGCATACAACAATCCAGAACGACCACTTCCGATTGAAATCACTTGAAAATTCCACTTAAGCCCCATTTTTTTTATTTCATTCAGCATCTGATTAATCACCCAGGGACGTGAGGAAACAAAAGGAGCAAAACCCTTGAATAAAATATCAAAAATACGTCTGCCAACAAATGACAAGACAAAGTATAAGACGATGCCGTAAATTAAGATTTGCCACTTTGCCATTAGAGTAGTGAGGCCGATTCGCGAATTACATTTGTATCTATAAAAATGCTAAGCCGCCAACTGCCAATAATTAAGAAATACTACTAATATTATAGTATTTTTCAAATATTAAAGCAAGCAATCAAGATTTTAAGATTTCTTGAATTTTACGCTAAAAATAGGCTCATATTTATTATCTTTTTCATCTACGACTTCTACCATTTCCCCTTTCATGATTTTGGTTAGAGCCGCATCGCTTAAAAGCATAGAATCATTTTCAATATCCGCCTTTAAATTGTCTAATTTCGCTAACTCTGAATTAAAATCCTCTTTAATCGCATCCTCAATTTTCTTCTTTTTATCACGCAAAACCTTCAATTCCTCGACAGCTTCTTGATAGCTTTTTGAATTCACTAAAGAATCGCGAAACATGGATTTGATTTCTTTTTGTTCTTTTTTGGTTTTTTGTATTCTATCGAATACTTCTTGTAATTTTGACATAAAATAAAACTGCTCATAGCAGCAGAAATTTAATTATTTAATTAACTTATCATAGTATAACACAATTACACCTTTGACACAATAAATAATGCTCTAATCTGTTTTTAATATATTTATAATATATTCATAACTTTAATGTTATATATTGATGATATAGACAAAATAATATGACGAAGTCGAGACACAACAAAAAAGTAATGATTGCCCTGCTTATCCTCTTTTTTGTTGCACCAAGCCCTTTTTTCGCAAATGCCGTTGATGATAAAATCTCTCATAAAGCACAAAATTTAAGCACTACGGAAATAATCAATGCCAGCAATGCTGCTCGCAAAGAACTAGGACTGCAGCCATTATTTTTTAGTTCTAAATTAACCGAACTGGCCAAACAAAAAACGACCGACATGCAAACCATGCACTACTTTGATCATTACAGTCCTACTGGCAAATCTTTAAAAAACTTTTTAAACGACATAAATTACAAATATATTTACGCCGGTGAAAATCTTGCCAAGAATTATAGCGACGACAACGAATTAGTCCAGGCCTGGTTAAACTCACCAACACATCGTCACAACATGCTTCATCCGGATTTTAACGAAGTTGGAGTCGCCTTTGATTATGTGAGTCTAAATGGCATCAATCAATTAGTAGCCGTCATGATATTTGGTAAAGAAGATATTTAATCCATATTTAATAAATTAATAATTTTTACTTAATTACTAGGGTGTATATTGATAATAGAGCTAAAACATAACATCAAATATATGAACATCCAATCAAATCTAAGAAAAAATGAAATCTCATTCTTTCCACGCACTAATACGGACTATTACCTTTCCCAAAATTTTTTTATTAAATTTTTCAAAGAATTATCTAGAAAAATCGCTCTTTTTTAAAATGAATATTGTATACAAAAAAAGAAATCCTTGGATTTCTTTTTTTGTTTTTACCACATTGACAACAGAATATTTTCTTGCTAATTTATCAAAAGTTCATTCAATAACAAATTATTCCTAAAAACAAATATCAGGAGAAATAATGGAGCTATACATCGCAAGGACTATCAGCATCATATATTTGCTTTTTTCAGTTGCCGTGGCAGTATTTGGCGGCTGGCTTATTCAGGTTAGCTGGAACAAAGATAGCGATAAGGAAGCTGAAAGAATAATCGATGCCATCGGAAGTTTCCGCTACAAATACATTCTACTTGCCGGAGAAATTGTCTTCTTTAATTTCGGATTAATTTTTCTCTTTGGAGGCTTTTATCTAGTTATTAAAAATTCAGAACTAATGTGGAGTTTATTTCTTTGAAAAAACAAAAGGGATTTGCCTAACAACAAATCCCTTATTTTTTATAAAAAATATTATTTATTATCAACTGACTGTTCATTCATATTCCCCCAATCCCACTTTCGATCCTTATTATAATCCAGCTTTTTTAATATCGCTTCCTCGACGTCAATATTTAAAACACCGCACAAATGCAATATACGCTGAATCGCATCACCAAGCTCTTCTTTGAGGCCGTCCTTGCCATCAATATTCTTATGGCGATAAGCTTCATATGCCTCAGAAACTTCTGAATGGATTAGGGCAAATTTTTCCGCTACATTAATATCCTCAGGCATTACACCAAAACCTTTCTCCTTGGCTTGCGCCATTATTAATTCAGTTAATTGTTTTATCGTCATAAAATTTTTAATTAATTCAAATTAACAAGAATATCCTCCATCTTCGAAATAGTTCGATACGGATTACCTCGCTCCAATGTCTCACGATTATGAAATCCGGAATCGATGGCGATGGTTTTCAGATTCACCGTATTCGCCTCCAAGATATCGCCAAGCGTATCGGTCACAAAAACGCAATCAGCCGGCACCAGCGCATAGCGATCAAAAATGAAATTGAACTTATCTACCTTCAACTTGTTTGCCTCCAGTCCTAAAACTTCTTTGAACACATTTAGAATATTATTATTAGCTAAATAATCCGCAATATTTTTCATCCCTCCCGAAGTGACAATAAATAATTCGTATCGTCTGTGCAATTCCAACAAGACATTCCTGATGCTATCTTTTATTCTCAAAGCCGCCAGATCAGAATTAACATATTTCCAATATTCCAACCAATTTACATCTTTTATTTCCTCAGCAGCATTTTTAAAAACATTCCCATTAAACATGTCTCGAAAATCCTGCTTAGATAACTTAACACCGGAATATTCTTCAATCTTCTTCAAGTGAAAATCAAAGGTGTCGTGGATTACTCCATCAAAATCAAAAATTACTGCTTTCATAAAATTATTTATTATAAATCGGATTCATTTTGCGTAATCTTTCGACCACAACTGGCAATTTCTCGATCACATAATCAATTTCCGCCTCAGTGTTATGTTTGCCCAAGGTAAAACGGATTGAATTGTGACAAACTTCTTTCTTGATGCCCATCGCCAAGAGCACGTGAGAGGCTTTGAGACTGCCGGAGGCGCAGGCTGAGCCTGTTGAGACTGCGATGCCCTCCATATCAAGTGAAATAAGGCCAGATTCGCCTTCAACGCCTATGAATGAGAAATGGGCGTGGGACGGCGTGCAGTTTTCGTAATCGGTATTTAGAACAACATCATCAACACTGTTTCTAATGCCATCTACTAAGCGATTACGCAATTTAGCTATATATTCATTATTTTCAATTTGTTTATCAGTCGGCTCCCCCTTTTCCTTTCGTTCGCCCAATAAAGCGATTGCTTCACCCAAGCCAACAATACCGGTCACGTTCAAGGTGCCACTACGCAAGTTGCCTTCGTGGTGTCCGCCACGTTGAAGCGCCAACATCGGCACGTCTTTTTGTTTATACAAAACGCCAACACCCTTTGGTCCATAAATTTTGTGCGCCGACATGGATAAAAGGTCAATATAATTCCAGTCCACGTCACAATTCAAGAAATTTATTCCCTGCGTCGCGTCAGTGTGAAAATAAATCGGTTGCGGTTTTTCGCCGCGCTCTGCTGGCGCTAATTTATTCCAATCGTTTAATTTTTTTTCATTCAGTTTGTGAATAATCTTACCAATCGCGCGAATCGGCTGAATCGCACCCACTTCACTGTTCACCATCATAATTGAAACCAAGACCGTATTATCCTTAATCATTTTTTCAAATTTTTCCAAATTAATCACACCGTTCGCACCAACTGGAACATGCGACGCCTCCACGCCCTCGTATTGCATCTCAGCCACTGGTTCAAGGATTGCATCATGCTCTACCAAGGAAGTAATGATGTGCATTTTCTTGTCTTTATATTGTTTGCGCAAGGCCTTCATCACACCCTTAATTGCCAAATTATTGGATTCAGTTGCTCCGGAAGTGAAAACAATCTCAGAAGATTCACAATTCAAAAAATTCGCCACCTGCGCCCGCGCCTTATCCACACCCAAAAGCGCCTCTTGCCCGAAGGAGTGAATTGAGGATGCATTACCAAACTTTTCGCTAAAATAAGGCAACATCGCGTCTAAAACTTGTTTATCCAGTGGCGTCGTCGCACTGTGATCTAGGTATATTTTTGACATATTATTTGATTATTTTTTAAATTTTGCTATAATTAAAGTATTGAGTAAAGATGTTAATAACTGACAACACCCCCCTCTCTCTTCAACCCCAGCCCTTCAAAAAAGAAGGCAAAACACCGTAAACAAGTCAACCTACAACATCCCCTCAGCACCCTTGCAAAACATCGCAAGGGTTTTTTCTTTCCAAAAATCGTAATTCGTAATTTTTAATTCGTAATTAGCTTAGACCGCTCTCACCTCACGCACTTCCGGCGCTAATTTTTGCACCTCAACTTCAATCCCCTGCTTCAGAGTAATCTGAGACATCGGACAAGTGGTACACATTCCCATCAAGGCTACTTCCAAAATACCGGTTGCCTCATTCCAGTTTACGAATTGCACATCACCACCATCCATTTGTAATGACGGTCTGACGACTTCTAGGGCTTGTTTGATTTTTTCAATTGTTTCCATAATATTTTGAATTAAAAATTACGAATTACAAATTACTAATTAAGGTATTTTAATTAATATTTTTTCAATTATTCGTAATTTTTAATTTTTAATTTGTAATTATTTCTTATCTTGATATTGTTTGATTGCGGTTCGCAAGGCATCAACGCCGAGCATCGAGCAATGAATTTTTGGATTCGGCAAACCGCCCAAATTCTCGACAATATCATTCTTGGTAATTGCCTCAGCCTCGCTCAAGGACTTGCCTTTGGCCATATCGGTGAGCGCAGAAGAAACAGCAATCGCCGCTGCGCATCCCAAGGTCTCGAATTTAATATCATCAATCTTATCATCCTTGACCTTGATATAAATTTTCATAATATCACCGCACGACGCGTTGCCCTCTTGGCCGACTGCATCAGCATCCTCAATCACGCCTTGATTGTGCGGATTGCGGAAATGTTCTAATACTTTGTCTGTATACATATATTTCTTTGCCACGCCATAGCTTTAGCGACGGCGGGTATTATAATAATAATTCTAATAAATAAACACCGGTGTCCCGACTTCGGCCCAATCATATAAAAATTTTGCCGATCCTACGCCCAGGCGCACACACCCGTGTGAAACGGGAATACCTAAATGATTTTCCCCCTCACGATAACCATTGGGCCAGATTGGCAGCTCATGAAAACCAAACTTGCCCGTTCCCATCCCCATCCAATATGGCATCCAAAGACCGTAGTCAGACCAAACCTTCTTAGCCTTATTAATTATCTTATAGTGCCCCTTCGGTGTCGGCATACTAGCCTTGCCTGAGGAAATTTTAAAATATCCCATCCTTACTCCACCCAAAAAATAATACACCATCTGTCCGCCCAAGCTCACCTCCAATCTTTTCGGCAATTTTTTCGCCTCTTTGCTTAAAGGATCAAAATATGCCTTTATCTCAGCGCCATCTTTATAGCCATCATCATCAGTATCGGGATCTGATAAGTCGGTTTTGAATCTCAATTCCATTCGATCACTCAAACCATCCTTGTCGGTATCAACCTCTTCCAATTTTTTATTCTCTTTGGTGAGCGGCGAAAAACCCTTATTCAATTCAATCCAATCGCTATAACCGTCGCCATCAGAATCAGCCACATTCGGATCAGTCTTGTAAATATTTATTTCATCTGCATCCATGATGCCATCGCCATCAGAATCAAGCGCTGTATCGGCCATAGCAAAAAACGGAAACATAAACACAAATAGCAAAATTGAAATATAATATTTCATTATAAAATTATTACAATAAATTCGTAATTGAAGATTGATAATTGATAATTTAAGCGCGCAAGTCGCTCAGCCGTATCCCCCTCAAAGTCTCAACTAATGAATCTTGAACCTTCCGCAAAACGCTAGTAACGCCACAATTGCACTTATGTCCGCAAAAAACTTTCTCACTCTTGTCCACGCAATAAAATGGCGCTATCTCCCCCTCCAGTGTCTGAACAATATCATAAACTGTAATTTCGCCAGCCTCTCGAGCCAAACAATATCCCCCCATCGAACCCATTTCTGATGTAATTAATTTTGCCTTTTTCAGCTGCGCAAAGATACGTTCCAAGTATTTCAAAGAAATATCCTCCCGTTCCGCCACCATAGACAATGGCACGCTCTTATTATTTTCCTGGGCCAGCAAAATCATCGCCCGCAAACCATAGGTTGTCTTTGTTGAAAATTTCATATCCTACTGAATTAGTATGTATTAAATATATCATATTAATTTTATTTGTCAAATCCCCAATATGCGCAGCATATTAACACATATTATTAAAATAACCACGGGGGTTTGGGGGTGTGAACTAAGCGCCAGTATAAAATAATAGAAATCAAGACTTGTGATAGCGCATTGAACACCCCCAACGGTTTTGCTACTTTTCCCGCGAAAAGTAGGCCCCAGCGGCAGCGATAAATAAAAAATTCAACAAACAAAAAAGCTCGAAACTAATTCGAGCTTTTCCAAAAAATACAATAATCTACTTAACCTTCTCAATCTTATACTCCTTTGTCCCCTTCGGTGTCTGCACCATAACGATAGCGCCCTTCTTCTTGCCTATAAAAGCCTTACCCAAAGGCGACTCATTGGAAATCTTGCCATTGATAGGATCAGCTTCATTAAAGCTGACAATCGTGAACTCTCGCTCTTTACCTTCAGAAGTGACCACGATCTTTGACCCCATACCGACACCATCATGATGCTCCGATGAATCAACCACGGTCAAGTTTTTCAACATCGCCATTAATTCCGCAATTCGTCCATCATTGAAAGCTTGCGCGTCTTTCGCCTCAGAATATTCCGCATTCTCACTCAAGTCACCCATATCTTTCGCCTTTTGGATTCTATCCGCAATTTCTCGTCTTTTGGTATTTTTCAAATATTCCAATTCGTCTTTCAACTTGTCATAGCCCTCTTGTGTAATGATTTGATCTTCCATAGTATAAATTTTAATTGAATAAA
>Ga0209749_1002073_pt1 | contig 14677 bp, 16 predicted proteins | sample EPASupsiteSAE347_FD_187267 | JGI IMG/M metagenome (GOLD analysis project Ga0209749, IMG submission 187267) | Bioremediated contaminated groundwater from EPA Superfund site, New Mexico - Sample SAE3-47 (SPAdes) (version 2) | ecosystem: Environmental > Aquatic > Deep subsurface > Groundwater >... | reverse complement strand
GGGAATCTGAGAAACCTGCAATCCATGGCCTTTCCTGGAAGTTAAGTGCGATTGCCCTGCGACAATTCTCAATTTTGGCAAAATGATGATTTGGAGGAGTATAATAACAGATAATAATTGAGAGGTGTACCAATGAAGATATTTGTGGATCTTGTTTTCCAGGTAATGGGCACCAGGATTCCGGTCGATCACGGCTATCAACTGTTTTCAAGTATTTCCAAAGTGCTGCCGGTTTTTCACGAAGCCCAAGACATACGATTGGGGCTTATTCGCGGGAAATATCTGGGCGACGGATTGCTGGACATACATCCGAAAACCGAGTTGGTTTTACGACTGCCATCGGATGGCATCGCCAAATTCATCAATCTTGCCGGGAAACGCCTTGATATCGACGGCTGTTGCGTTCAAATCGGTATTCCCAACACCCGCGCGCTGATTCCCGCCGCAAGTCTTTATGCCCACATCGTTACGACGAAAAACGGTAATGAGGAGCCGCGTTTCCAAAACGAAATCTCGCACCAAGTCGAGAAATTGGGTATTGATGGAAAGCTCCACATCGGCGAGCGACGCACTTTTCGCGTTCACGACAAGCAGGTCGTCGGATATTCGGTATCGATCGACGAGTTAACCGCCGAAGAGTCGATCGCCCTCCAGGAAGCAGGCCTGGGCGGCCGCCGCAAAATGGGCTGCGGCTTCTTCGAACCCCTAAAAAGTTAATGACAGTAGAATTCAAGCATTTTTTGGCAAAAAGCAGCCAGAATCCATGTGAACCCAAGGAAGGCGAAAAGCTTTTATGCCACACCAAAAAGGTTGTTGAAAGTTTTCAAATTCTTTTTGGCCATGATAAAAAAGATCCAACCCAATTGGGTTTGGAATGGTTGCGTTTTTTTAAGCTTTCTCAGGAAGAGTTTCCTGTTTTTTTTGTTACTGGTATTGTTTCTTGTTTTCTTCACGATTCGGGAAAAGCAAATTCCGCCTTTCAATCAATGCTTCGCGGGAAGAAAACCCTTCAAGTTCTTTATCACGAACAAATCAGCGGTTTTCTCATCCTTTTGCCCTCAATTCGTGAATGGCTAAAGACAATACCCTTGTTTGATGAAAAATCGGCTTTTGGCGCAATAGTTAGCCATCATCTTCGTTGTAGTGAAAGTGATTTTCTTCAACCCCAAAACCCGGACATCAAGATTTTTAAAGTTTTTTCAGAGCCGATAAAAGAAATATTGGATCACTGTTCAATTTTTTTTCAGATAGAAAAACTTCCGGAACCTTTTGAGCTTCCACCCGTTTGGGATTTGGAAAGCCCAGAGGGTTTCAATCTACAAAAGAATTGGGAACCCAAGTTGAAAAGAGAAATGGCAAGGTTTTCCCGGGAACTGAAAAAGACCCCCCAAACAAATCGCTTGCTTATGGCCATAAGAGCTTCTCTTATTGTCGCCGACAGCTCGGCTTCGGGGCTTTTTCGTGAAGGGAAAAACCTTCAGGATTGGCTAAAAACCGCTTTTAATGGGACACTAAGCGGGAAATATATTCAGAAAAATGTTATACAGCCTCGAATAGACCACATTCAAAATGAAAAAGGCTGGTTCCAGTGGAATGATTTTCAATTGGCAATGGATAAAGTTCCTTCCCGGGCATTGCTACTTGCACCCTGCGGAAGCGGGAAAACTCTTGCCGCTTGGCGCTGGATCAAATCTCAACTTGAAAAAAAACCGGTTGGGAGAGTTTTGTTTTTGTATCCAACGAGAGCAACCGCGACTGAAGGGTTTCGCGATTATATTTCCTGGGCACCGGAATCAGATGTGGCCTTGATTCACGGAACTTCATCATACGATCTGGAAGGAATGTTTGAAAATGCCGCGGATGACCGCTCACGAAAATCCTTCTCTATTGAAAGCCGATTGTTCTCTTTGGGTTGTTGGCATCGAAAGATTTTTTCCGCTACGGTTGACCAATTTTTGGGTTTCATGCAGCAGGCTTATGAGTCTATCTGCTTGTTTCCATTATTGTCGGAATGCGTGGTTGTATTTGACGAGATTCACAGTTTTGATAGAAGCTTGTTTTCCGCCTTCAAATTATTTCTGAAAAATTTCGATGTTCCTGCCCTTTGCATGACGGCTAGCCTACCCACAAATCGTCGTGAAGAGCTGGTTGCCGAATGTGGTCTTTCTCTTTTTCCAGGGGAAACCCAAGCTTTTGAAGGGCTTGATTCGAAAGCTCATTTTCCGCGATATCAGATAGAATTCATCGAAGATGTTGAGCAGGTCGAAACGATGGTTTCCCGAAAATGGCATTCAGGGGAAGCAAAAAAAATCCTTTGGGTTGTTAATACCGTTGCCCGTTGCCAACAGATTTTCAGCAAATTTAAGGAGAACAAGCCGGTTTGTTATCATAGTCGTTATAAACTGGAAGATCGAAAAAAGAAACATCAGGAAGTCATTGAAACATTTCAGGATAAAGAGAGGAAAATATTTGCCGTTACGACTCAGGTTTGTGAAATGAGCCTTGATCTTGATGCCGACCTATTGGTGAGTGAAACCGCCCCGATTACGAGTTTGATCCAACGTATGGGAAGGTGCAATCGACATTTGCAGGAATCTGGGCGTGTGGGAGCGGTCTTTTTGTATCCGCCTGAAAATGAGATGCCTTATGACTCAGCGGAACTTGAATCTTTGAGCGGTTTCCTAAAAGAAATTTCCGGAAAAACAGTTTCTCAGGAGAACCTGAACCGTCTTCTCGAAGAATATGGCCAAAAGAATGTGGAAATCGAGAAATATTCAGCTTTCCTTGAGAATGGTTTATGGGCCGTAGGACGCGAAGAAAGTTTAAGGGACGCGACGAATTTTACCGTTCAAGCCATTTTGGAAAGCGATATTCCCAGGTTTTTCGAATTGCGAAACCAGAAAAAGCCGGTTGACGGCCTTATATTGCCGGTTCCTTCGAGATTCGCCCGAAAGCACCCTCGGTTAGGCAGTTTCCCCATGATAGCTCCAACATCTCATTATCATCCCGATTCCGGTTTTTGGGATTCCCCCTTACCCGAGATTATTGGAGGAATGAATGAAACTTGTCCTTAATCAAAATATATGTTTGCGAACATGGAGCTTATTATGAGTCAGATTGCTTTTGACGAAACAACACTAACCATCGAGTATAACCTTTTTGATCTCCCTACCGCCCAGCACAAAGCTGGTTTAGCCGGGCTGTTGGTGATGATTGAATCTCTTCGATTACGGGAAATTCCCACATTACCCAGGGTTGATTTCAAACCCAATGATGTTTCCATTTCTTTCACCAAAGATAGCTTGCAAACAGTTTTTGACGACCTTTATGATGTGGAAATGTTTGAAATAAAATTAAAGAAATTGAGAACAAAAAAAGAGAACGGGAAGGAAATCGAGGTTCCCCCAAAACATACAGAAATTGTGACAACACCATCAAAGGGCAAAAAAAAGAAGAGCCAAACATACTATATTTACGACGATTTTCAACCAAAGGGTGCCTTTCTTCAAACCTTTTTTTCGGATGGAAATGGCAAGTGGGTAAAACTTTGGCGAGACACTTTATGGAACATCTTGAGAGTTAAACCGGCTTCAAGGGGGGTGTATGAAGAAAGAGCATCGGATAAAACCGGAAAACAAAAATCCTCTTCAAAATCGAAGAAATTTTGGGAAGAAATTTTAAAAGCATATAAAGCACGTGAAAAAGGCCAAAAAAGAACAAAAAGTCTTTCAAGTTCCATTGTTCTTGGAATGGAATCTCAAAATGCAGAAAAAGTACCCTTCGAAGGGACAATCGAAGACAATTTCCTCCTCAACTTTTGGCATATCGTCTCTCTAATTTTTGTTCCCCGGGAATTGAAGATCGAAAGATCAGAAGATAAAATAAGTATTAATCGTTCAAAGGAATTGGGTTTTGTCCTTGTCATTCCGGAACCTTCCAATCTTCAAAATTTCGTCGAGGAGGCGATACAAGTAACTAGAAGTCTCCCAATTGGTGTTATGGGATATCGGCCGAAGATAGCATTAATTGATTTATATCATGAAGGAGGCCTGGAGTTTCTTTATTGGTTTGCGCGTAATAAGATGGACAATACGGGGGAATTTCTTTTGAACCTTCAAGCAATTGAAATTTTCCATTTGGAAAGACAAGATGATAGTGCTCACCAACTTTCTTCAGAAAGAATACTACCGCGAGGCAGCATGATCCGAGATTATCAGCTTGTCCGGGATAGCATAAAGAACCCATTTTATAAAATGGTCGTTTTGAAGAACTTAGTCGATGGGAATCCCTGGTACAAAGATGCTTTAAATGTTTTGCAAAACCAGCCTTGGCCAATTTTTGTTCTTTCCAAAACGACTCCAAGTGAAATTCCGCTTTTTTGTTTTGATGTGAAATCAAAATTTCAAAGTATTGAAAAAAATATCCAGATGAAGAAGGAGGCGAATTTAATGAGTGAAAGGGATTTTGATGACAAACTGGCGCGTTGTATATACAAACTTGTTCAGTGGTACATTTGGCGTAGAACCGAAGAAAAATCAGGGAAAAAATACGAGGAATTTAAAACCAATAAGGATGACAAAGGGAAAATCCTTTATCCTGCGGAGTATCGAGACTCTCTTGGAAAAGTATCTTCTGATGCCTTTCTTTCAATGAGAGGCCGAAGTGAAGACGCTTTTGTTGAATATTTTACCGGAACGATTTGTTCCGTTCCCCAATTCTTGCCAGAGGAAGAATATTTGTCAGTTGTAAAAGCCTTGTCTATCGATTGGCAGAAGGTGAAAGCACTTTCAATGCTGGCTGTTTCGGCCAATTCATTTCTTTCGGAATAAGGAGGTCTAATTTATGAATCTTTTTGGAACTGTTTTAACATACTCCGCACCCAGCGCGAATTATCGCGGTGAATCCGCTGAAAATCGAGCGGTGATTCAAAAGGTCACTTTTGGCCGTTTCGAATATGCCATCATCTCGCCGGAAGCCATACGAAATGCTTTGCGTGAAACGTTAGCCAGACTTGGCAAAACAGGGGAACCGAAATTTGAATGTAATCGAAAGCGACTCGATGACGAAAAACAACTCGCTGTAGAATTCACAGCTTACCCCAGCCCCGAACAATACATTGATGATTTTTTCATGGGCTGGCTAATCGCTGCAAAAGAAGCGGATCAGAATAAAATAAGAGACGAGCTTAGAGAGCAAAATAGAAGTGATGCGGAAAATTTCAAGTTTAAACGTGATTCCATTTTACGGATGAACATGGCAGTTGCTTTAGAACCATACCGATACGATTCGGTGTTTACTCAATCGCCTTGGGTTAAAGCTCCTGAAGAGTTAAGAAACGCAAAAAATTCCCAACTCCTTCATCGCGAAACAACATACACGGCTTTTCAATATCCATTTGCTCTAAATTTGGAAGATTGTTCGACTAAACCCGTGTGGACCAAAGCTTTGTTAGAAGCCATCGGCCAATTAAATGAAGTCGCCGGAAATCATGCTCGAAGTTATTTCGAGATGGCACCGGCCAGTATTATTTTGCGTTTAACAAATCAACTTGTGGCTGGTTATGACAATTATGGCTTTAAGATTGAAGAGGGCAAGCATCTTTTTTCTGAGGTAATTGATGGTATTGAGAAGGGCGATTATCCTGGCTCGGAATTTTATATTGGCGGCAAGATCGTGAAAGACATGGATGAGCAAAAAATGACTGCATTGAAAGGAAAAGAAGTAACGCTTGAACGCAGCCCTCAAACACTTCTTAAACTAGTTGGAAAAAATTGCTTTTCTTCAAAAGCGGATACTTCTAATTCCCATGCGACCGGGAGCCCAAAATAGTATGAAGAACTATGTTGTTTCAGACCCTGCTATTATGATGGGAAAGCCCATTATTGCCGGTACAAGAATCACCGTGGAATTGATTTTGGAAAAGCTTGCCGCCGGAGAAACCTTCGATGATCTGATCGAGGCTCATCCGAAATTGACGAAAAGAGCGATCTTGTCCGCCCTAAAGTTTGCTTCAGAAGCTTTGAAGGCCGATGTTGTGTATCCTCTTAAAAAAACCGCATGATCAAGTTTGTCGTTGATGAAAGTGTCGATCGACCGATTACCATAGCATTATCGGAGTTGAGCACCGAGATTTTTGATATTGCCCGAATGTTGCCGGGAATAAGCGACGAAAAGGTTTTGGAATTAACCATTTCCAAAAAAGCTATTTTGATTACCGCCGATAAGGATTTCGGTGAACTGATTTTTCGAAAACGCCTTATCCATCAAGGGATTGTTCTGATCCGACTTGCCGGATTTAAGCCGGGGGAAAAAGCGAAAATCGTTTTGAATGTCCTTAAAGACCATATCCGGGAAATTCCCGGGGCTTTTTCGGTTGTTTCCGAGAGCGGCTTAAGAATACGGAACTACAAAAAACTCGTTTTTGTAAAAGAGAGGTTTCCATGATTTGTGTCTACCTTCAAGCAAAATTTGCCGTCTTCCGCACCTTTTCGAGCGGAACTTTCCGGCCAACTGCGGGTTTCTTGACTCCATCGGCCGCGTACGGTCTTTTGCTGAACTTCGCCGGAATTGAAATGCGGCTTAATGATGGAAAATCCGAAATGACTCTGATTCAAAAGGACCTTCCAAAAGTGAAGCTGGCTTTGGGGGCTTTATCTTTCCCTCAAAGGCATTCGGTTTTCCAACAATTGCATAATTACCCCATCGGGAATAGCGGAAAAGAACACGCTCCAAAAACCAAAGGGAGTAAGTATAATATATTCCCAGCCCGGCGCGAATTTCTTTCGGACGTCAAAGCCTACATTTGCACTGATGAGAATGTTGAACTGGAGAAAAAGATTATTGAAGGAATTCAAGGGAAGCAAAAACGCATGTACGGTCTTCCATTTCTGGGCGATAATAATTTTCTCATCGATCGTTTCGATTTGGTGGAAGAGAAAGAGCCCGCATTCTGGTTTGAGAAAATCGGCCAGGACCGCGAGGAATTTTTTGATAATGCGACCCGTCTGACCATTTCGATTAATCGGTCGAATTTATCAAAAACCACTTCAGCTTTGTTTGCGCCTACTCCAAAAAAGCAACTGGAAATACCAGTATCAGCATGGGTCAAAATTCCATAAAGTTGAAATGCAAAATAATTTTGTCTTTACAACCCAATATATTGCCATTGCCACGGTTTCCAAAATGGATTTTCTTCTAACCTGGAATTGTCGCCATATTGCCAATGCGGCCATTCAAAAGCAAATTCGACAAATTTGTACAAAAGCAGGTCTGGAAATGACTTGTATTTGCACCCCAATGGAATTGATGGGAGAAAAAGAATGAAAAACGAGCTTTTGGACGAAATCTACAAGGTCCGGGAAAAACTCGCAAAAGAGTCGAAATACGATGTTAAAAAGCTGGCTGAAAATGTTAGACAATTTGCCCTGAAAAACAAGTTGAAGATTTCTTCAAGCGGGAACAACAAAAAAGGAAAAAGGTTGAGAGCGGCTTGAACGAACTTCACGATTTTCTTTCAAAATATCCGACGAATGTGGGCTCAATATGAAATGTTACATTATATCCGATCCCAACATCATGATGGGAAAGCCGGTCATTGTCGGAACAAGGATTACCGTTGAACTGATTCTTGATAAACTGGCGGCCGGAGAAACTATCGACGATCTGATCGAAGCCCATCCCCAATTGACAAGGGAAGTGATTTTTGCGGCTTTGGAATTTGCTGCAAAAGCTTAAGATACTAACTACAGCAAATCTTAATTAAGGGGTCATTTGATGTCTTATATGAAGCCGATGAATTGCGACTTTTACATACCCCACTCATTGTTCATTATTTGAGATTTGCTGGCGGATTGGGAATTAGCCTCCAAAGGCGAACTTCCTTTTACAATTGAACCTCTAAAATAGCGGAGGAAAGCATGTATCCGGCAATAATAAAGGTCGAACCCTTGGAAGGGTATAGACTGCTTTTAACATTCGAAAACAAAGAAAGACGAATTTTCGATGTTTCACCCTATTTGAACTTGGGGAAATTTTCCGAACTAAAAGAACTCGGCTTATTTAATACTGTTAAAGTAAAATTTGATTCTATTGAATGGCAAAACCAACTGGATCTAGACCCCGAGTTACTTTACAAAAATAGTATCGGATTTGAAAGTAGGGAATAGTTGGTGAACAAAGATAAAACAGAAAATCCGGAAAAAGAACTTGAGCAAACTTTCAAGTCGTTTCATCACGCTGAAAAGACGCAGGAAGAGCCGCTCATCAGAGTGATGGCGTTGCATGCCCTGGCATACTGCGAACGGCTTTTTTATCTTGAAGAAGTCGAAGAAATCAGAAAAGCCGATGCCAACGTTTATGCCGGGCGTCGGTTGCACGAAGAATTGGATAAAGGGCCCGACATCTACGCCCTGGAATTGGCAAGCGAAACCATCGGCTTGCGTGGAAAAGTCGATTGCGTTAAGCGAGAGTCCGGCCAATTGATCGTTTGCGAACATAAGAGAGGAAAATCCAAGGAAGGTGCTGAGGCTTGGCCCAGCGATCGCTTGCAGGTTCTGGCTTATTCCCTCCTTTTGGCCGATCATACGAATGAAGATATTTCCGAAGCACGCATTCGTTACCACGCGGACAAGAAAACCATCGTCATTCCAGTTTCCCTTCCGGAAGCCAAAAAAGAAGTGGACGAAGCTATTCAAAGAGCGCGTGAACTTCGGCGATCTCTTGAAAGACCACCGGTTACCGTTTCCGAGAGGCTTTGCCGGACCTGTTCGCTGGCTCCCGTTTGCCTTCCCGAGGAAGAACGGTTCGCCGCCGACGAAGAGGATCTTCCCCAGAGATTTTTTCCTCCCGACGAAGATCGCCGAGTCATCCATCTCGTTGAACAGGGAAGCTCCATCAGCAAGGATGGTGAACAATTCGTCGTCTATAAGCCTGACGGCACGAAAAAGGGACTTCCGGGGTTGACTGTTTCAGCATTGGTTCTTCACGGCAATATACAGATAACGGCCCAAGCCCTCCATTTTTGCGCTGCCAACGACATCGGCGTTCATTGGCTTTCCTACGGCGGGTTTTACGTCGGAGGTTTGACACCCGGAGCCGGACCTGTTCAACGCCGGAATCGCCAGTTTCAAGCCCTTCAGAACCCACTTCTCAAGGTAAAATTATCCGCCAGATTGGTTCATGCCAAGGTGGAGAATCAGCTCCGTTATCTTTTACGTCTTACCAGAGGGAATGAGTCGGGCCGAAGTCTGGAACTGGAACAAGGCTTTTCCGCTTTGCGTGGAAGCGTTCAGGAGATAAGTCGATTTTTGGAAAACTGTGAACCATCTCAAGACCTTGATTCGCAGCCGATTGATTTTTTAAGAGGCATCGAAGGTTCCGCGACGAGGGAATATTTTCGGTTATTACCGTATGTTTTACAGCTGCAACCGGAAGATTTCCTATATTTTTCCGGACGCAATCGCCGACCGCCAAAGGACCACTTTAATGCGCTCCTTTCTTTCGGATATTCCCTTTTGTACAAGGACTGCATCGGCGCGCTTCTTGCCGTCGGCCTGGAACCTTCCTTTGGTTTCATGCATACGCCGCGGTCGACTGCGTATCCGCTTGCCCTTGACCTGATGGATCTTTTCCGACTCATTTTGTGGGATATTCCTCTTATCGGTTCCGTGAATCGTAAGCAATGGACGAAAAACGACTTTGAAGTAACAGGAAAACAGGTCTGGTTGAATCCGGATGGCCGGAGGAAAGCGATAGCTCTTTATGAAGCCAGGAAAAGCGAAAAGTGGAAGCATCCCGTTCTTGATTATTCCCTGAGTTATGCCCGAACCATCGAGTTGGAAGCACGGCTTCTGGAAAAGGAATGGACGGGAACTCCCGGCTTATTCGCTAAGTTGAGGTTGCGCTGATGGGAATGGAAAAACACTGGCACTTGGTTTGTTATGATGTTCGTTGCCCCAAACGATGGGCGAAAGTCTACAAAAAATTGAAGGGAAGGGGTGAACATTTACAGTATTCCATTTTTCGAGTCAACATGACCAAGACTCAACTGGAAGCGCTTCGGTTTGATTTGAAAAAAGCGATGGCTGAGGAAGATGATTTATTGATTATCCGCCTCTGTGATAGTTGCGCGATGCGGGTTATTGATTCACGCGGAGAAGAAAAATGGAAGGAGCCGATTCCTCCCTTTGAGATTTTATGAATTCAAGGATGTGAAAAAGTGGATTCTAATTTTATTGCGCGACTTTCGCAAAGCATGACTAATACAAGAAGTTTGGCTTTTTCTCTTGTCAAGGGGATACTTGAATTACTTAGATGTTTTCATAGAGAGCGTTTTCCAGAGCTCTCAAACTAAATGATACATATTTATTGAAAATGCATCGGGATTCTTGAATTTGTTCCTTGAAAACGATATCCTTCCAATGTCAGCCTAGATGGTCTGTTTCGATCTCTGATGCCGAAAGGCGTTGAGCACCAATCGCAAAGTCATAGGCTATAACGAAGAAACCCTGTTTCGATCTCTGATGCCGAAAGGCGTTGAGCACTTTTGTTGCGTACTGCCACCTTACCCGATCCCTACTGTTTCGATCTCTGATGCCGAAAGGCGTTGAGCACGAAATCACTATCGACGGGATTGTTCACGAATTCAGCCCTGTTTCGATCTCTGATGCCGAAAGGCGTTGAGCACCTGATTTCTCGAATAGAAAAATATCGCAACGATGACTGTTTCGATCTCTGATGCCGAAAGGCGTTGAGCACAAATCATCGAACGACGATCAGCCGCGAAAGGGCAACCTGTTTCGATCTCTGATGCCGAAAGGCGTTGAGCACCCCCATGCAGCCGCTTGAACGCGACACGCGAGGAGTCTGTTTCGATCTCTGATGCCGAAAGGCGTTGAGCACGTTACAAAGCCACATATAAAACCATATCATGCGCGCTGTTTCGATCTCTGATGCCGAAAGGCGTTGAGCACTTTTGTTGCGTACTGCCACCTAACCCGATCCCTGGCCTGTTTCGATCTCTGATGCCGAAAGGCGTTGAGCACATATGACCACCGTTCCGAATACCGATCAACCTGACCTGTTTCGATCTCTGATGCCGAAAGGCGTTGAGCACATTTCGTTGGCTTGTTTTGCGGGGAGATGAAGCCGGCTGTTTCGATCTCTGATGCCGAAAGGCGTTGAGCACCCGATAAACTCCGGGCGATCTGGCCCGGAGCGCCCTGTTTCGATCTCTGATGCCGAAAGGCGTTGAGCACGGGTTTCGCGACCAAAAGAGTGCAAATTCCCCTGTCTGTTTCGATCTCTGATGCCGAAAGGCGTTGAGCACGGTAAAGGTTCCCTCAATGGAAACGATGGCCGACTGTTTCGATCTCTGATGCCGAAAGGCGTTGAGCACCGTACAGGCTCAGATGATGCCATGGGATCGTTATCTGTTTCGATCTCTGATGCCGAAAGGCGTTGAGCACCGGTTGTTCTGTTTGAAACCTACCGCGAGGACTTCTGTTTCGATCTCTGATGCCGAAAGGCGTTGAGCACGATTGTAGGAAAATGGATGCCAGTTCAGCCTGTCACTGTTTCGATCTCTGATGCCGAAAGGCGTTGAGCACATAATTATTCGTGTCTTACCCGCGATAACCACGGCTGTTTCGATCTCTGATGCCGAAAGGCGTTGAGCACATCACCGATATGATCAGGGTCGGGGACATCTTCGCTGTTTCGATCTCTGATGCCGAAAGGCGTTGAGCACTTCATAATTGTTTTGAGAAACGATCTGTTTCGAAATCTGTTTCGATCTCTGATGCCGAAAGGCGTTGAGCACAAACCTATATCAACGCAACCTACGGCGGAAAGTGGCTGTTTCGATCTCTGATGCCGAAAGGCGTTGAGCACTGATATTCGGCGATATACTGAGCGGTGACGGAATCTGTTTCGATCTCTGATGCCGAAAGGCGTTGAGCACAGATATCCAATTTGCGAGAGCGCGTATTCCTCCCTGTTTCGATCTCTGATGCCGAAAGGCGTTGAGCACCTCATTATTCCACGCTCTCAAGATCATTCCAGCTCTGTTTCGATCTCTGATGCCGAAAGGCGTTGAGCACGTGTCTACACTGGTTGGTCTAGTGGAACGGCTTCTCTGTTTCGATCTCTGATGCCGAAAGGCGTTGAGCACAAAACGAAGGATAACCTAAACCGTTAAGATTAGAAACTGTTTCGATCTCTGATGCCGAAAGGCGTTGAGCACCAACCGAAGCGACTTGCAAAAAACCCGCCTTTTCACTGTTTCGATCTCTGATGCCGAAAGGCGTTGAGCACACGAGACGAACGAGACGACAGTCCGCTCGACAGTCCTGTTTCGATCTCTGATGCCGAAAGGCGTTGAGCACGTGATGTCGACCTCGTTGGAAAGTCCTTCGGAGTTCTGTTTCGATCTCTGATGCCGAAAGGCGTTGAGCACCAATTAGTCGCCCCTTACACCAACCTTGATCTTCCTGTTTCGATCTCTGATGCCGAAAGGCGTTGAGCACAAAACAAAAGAATGGAGTCGCGCCGATGGTTGGATTCTGTTTCGATCTCTGATGCCGAAAGGCGTTGAGCACATTGAGCGGACAGGAGGAGGTATAGACTGATGGCCTGTTTCGATCTCTGATGCCGAAAGGCGTTGAGCACAGAAAACCGGGACTGCTTGCCAACCGATTTGGGGCGGGTCGGACAACAATTATTGAGTCCTGCCTTTCAAAAACTCCTCAAGCTTGGCGGATTACGGCGCCGGCGCCAATCCGCACTATATCGCCCAGGGATGGCGTAGATACCCGAAATGCGCTAGGATGGCGCGCTTTTCCGGGTACCCGAAAACCGGCTTTCATTTTGCAACTATCAATAAGTGATCGTATTACCTAAATCTTTTTGTCACTTGCAGGATTTAGGTGGTGTTTAATTTGATCTTCGGGAAAAGTAGGCCGATGTCGAACTATTGTTCCCTCCACCAGATAAATTACATCTTCAGCTATGTTGGTCGCGTAATCCGCAACTCTTTCCAAATGTCGACTTACGGAAAGATAACTGAGAAGACTGTCGATTTGATCAGGTGTTTTTTTACCTTCGGTTCCGACATAGATGTACATTTGGCGATTTATTTGATCCACTTCGTCGTCGGAATTGCGGACTTTTTTCGCGAGATCCGCGTCGAGCCGCATTAGTGAATCCAAGCTGTCTTTAAGCATGGATAAAGATTTTTGTCGAATTTCGGCGAAATCAAACAGAAGTTTTATCGGAGGCTTGTTGCAGAGAAACAATGTTCGTTCGGCGATATTAACGGCCAAATCGCCGATTCGTTCGAGGTCGATATTGATTTTCAACGCGGAAATAATTATTCTGAGATCTATTGCGACCGGTTGGTGAAGGGCAAGAATTTTCAAGCATTCTTCTTCAATTTCAACTTCAACTTGATCAATTTCCATGTCTGAATCAATGATTTCCTGAGCCGTTTTTTCATTGAGCTCTTCAAGCGATTTTACCGCTAAATGAACTCGTGTTTCTACAAGCCCGGCCAATGCGATAATTTTATTTTTCAGTTTGCCGATTGCGTTTGATAGATGTCTGGACATTTGCTTTTTCCTATTATCCGAAACGACCGGTAATATAATCTTCCGTTCTTTTATCCGAAGGCATTGTGAAAATCCGACGGGTAGAGCTGTATTCAATCAGGTTGCCCTCATAGAAAAAAGAGGTAAAATCAGACACTCGGGCTGCCTGTTGCATGTTGTGCGTAACGATGATAATGGTTATTTTTTCTCTCAATTCATCGATAAGATCTTCTATTCTTCCGCTTGATCGCGGATCCAAAGCCGATGTCGGTTCGTCCATGAGTAAAATCGGAGGATCAACGGCAAGTGCGCGCGCCACACAAAGGCGTTGTTGTTGGCCGCCGGAAAGACCCAAGGCATTTTCGGTCAATCTGTCTTTTACTTCATCCCATAATGCTGCGCGGACCAAGCTCTTTTCAACTATATCAAGAACTGCTTTTCTTTCGCGAATTCCCTGAAGTCGTGGTCCATACGCGACGTTGTCGAAAATGCTTTTCGGAAAGGGGTTGGGTTTTTGAAATACCATTCCAACCCGTTGTCTCAAAGCAATGACATCAATGTTTTTGGAATAGATATTCGTCCCTTCAATTGAAAGCTCTCCAGTTACGGAAACAAGGGGAATCAGATCATTCATTCGGTTGATTGCCCGCAGAAAGGTGCTTTTTCCACAGCCTGAAGGGCCAATGATGGCGGTAACCGCGCCTTTTGTAATGTCCATGGTTACGCTTTTTACCGCTTCATTTTTTCCGTAGAATACGGAAAATTTGCGCGCCGAAAGTTGACTGTTTTTATTGGTTGCGGAAGTATCCCGCGAAATTTGAAAGGCTTTCTTTTTATTCACCATTATACTTCCCATTTTTTATCCTTTCAGTTTTTTTACAAACCGGCTTCTTAACATGATTGCCAGACAGTTCAACGAAAGAACGATCATTATTAAGGAAAAAACCATTCCGTATTGTACGTGTCGAATCTGGTCAACTTTCTGATGCTCGGTAGCCAGGTTGTAAATATTCCAAGAAAGTGCGGGGGTCGGTTGGGAAAAAATGTCGAGCAATTTCGGAGCCTCCCCCAAGCTTACGGCGGCGGTAAAAATA
>Ga0209749_1002072_pt1 | contig 14677 bp, 14 predicted proteins | sample EPASupsiteSAE347_FD_187267 | JGI IMG/M metagenome (GOLD analysis project Ga0209749, IMG submission 187267) | Bioremediated contaminated groundwater from EPA Superfund site, New Mexico - Sample SAE3-47 (SPAdes) (version 2) | ecosystem: Environmental > Aquatic > Deep subsurface > Groundwater >... | reverse complement strand
AGTATGAATAGTCATACTTGTATGCCCATTCATACCACCTTCGCGCCGCAGTGTCAACAGAATGAGCCAGGCAGGCCGCGATTAGCGGTTCAACCTATTGACAAATTAGATAAAAATTTATTTATAATAATTTATCCTGAAATTGTGCAGACGATGACTCGATTTTGAGGAGGACACTGCCGCGATCCACAGGGAGGGAGCATGTGATGAAAAAGGTGAAAGTTTCAATCTGTATGGGAACAGCGTGCTATGTCCTGGGCGGCGCGGATATTCTCAATCGTGTCGGAAATCTCAAATCCAAATATGGACGGGCCATCGAGTGCGAGGGCGTCCCCTGTCTCGGCCAGTGCAAGTCCGGCGTGCAGCGCAAGGCCCCGTTCGCTCAGGTGAATGATATTCTGATCGAGCGCGCGAACATCGACTTGATCGACGCCGCGATCGCCTCGATTCTGAAGGAGCGATAAACCGACTCCTTCCGCTTCTCTCCCTGTGCGCCGCTTTTCCTATCTCCAGCCTAATCCGATCCTTCCGGGGCAAAAAAATCTCACCCGCTAATGCTACCGCACGATGTCGCCGATATTTATAGAAGCCGCGATATCCGTCGCGGCACAAAGTCAGTGTCGCTGCCGGCACAAAAATATTGCAAAATTGCGGCAAGAAGTATAGCCGCGGGACAATCTGTGTCCCTGGTCATGTATAAACTAAAGTAAAAAATCGCGGGACGGAGGCCTTAATGAGCCAAACCGAGCGGATTTTCTTTATCGATCGCTGCATGAGGGATCGAGGGGGCGTCACGGTCTCCCAGATCAGCCAAACGTTCGAGGTGTGCGCGCGGCAGGCCAAGCGCGACATCGAGTACATGCGCGACAGGCTCAACGCCCCTATCGTGTGGTCGAACCCTTGCCGGCGCTACGAGTATTCCGAACGGTGGGAAGGCTTGCGTTTCGCCGACGAAAAATCACTGTTGGCGCTCAGTTTTCTGCGCTCGCTCCTGTCGCAATACCATTACGTACCGGTGCTCTCCGAGGAGTTGGTCGCGCTGGCCCAGGAAAAACTGGGCGGGCGGTACGCGTCTATCGCGGACAAGGTGATCTACGAACTGTCCGACATGGAGACTTTGGACAACGATGTGTCTTTCTCGCTCTGTCAGGCGCTGCTGAACGCTTCCCCTGTGTCGATCGATTACACCGACGCCAAAGGGCTGCCCTCGCAGCGCGACATCCGTCCCGTCCGACTGGTCAATTACGCCGGCAAATGGTACTGCGTCGCGACAGACTCCACATCCGGCGGGCTGCGCACGTTCGCCGTGTCGCGCATCAGGCGGGCCGAGGCCGCTATCGCCACAAAGTCCCGCACCGACGCCGATGCCATCGACGAGGCCGAAATCGAGCGCTACCTCTCTTCTTCCTACGGCATTTTCAAGGGCGAGCCGATCGGCCGCGCCACGCTGCGATTCTACGGAGGCGCCGCGCGTGCCGTGCGCGCCCAGGTCTGGCACAAGGACCAGGTCATGGCCGAAGTGGCCGTGCCGGGCGCGGAACCCGCCCTCGACCTCACCCTACCCGTCCACGACTGGACCGAACTTCTGGGGCGCGCCCTGCGCTGTGGCTCCAACTGCGAAGTCGTGGGGCCTGCGGAATTTCGCAGGCTGTGGGTGGAAGAAATTGGCAGAATGAAGGCATTATCGGAAAAATCCGAAGTTAGCGGGAGTGTCTGCGCGGAAGGGAATGCTCATAAGTGACACGTCGATATTTTGGCGCCCGGAGACCGTGATTTCTCTCCTCCGAACGTCAGGCGGACTTCAAATTTTCGCGGTCCGCGGTGCGATTTTTTACGCCCGGGACACTATGTGTCCCTCTTGGAGGTTTACGCTTGACAAAAAAGTTTAGAAGCCGCGCGATGCGCCCGGAATCCTTGTAAAAAATCACGAATCCTTGGCTGCATCGCCGGTTTTGTCACGAGTATTTCAGTCGAAGGTACTGAGCCAAGAGGGGGGAAGTAAAAATGAAAAAAGCTGTTTTTAGAAATCAGATTTTCGCACTCTTGATGCTTGTTTTTGCGGCTTATGTGGTCTATCCGCAGGGGACCACTGACTATGGTGAGCTTGTCGCAGGATTGCGGAACGCCGCCGCAGAAAAAGATGACGGCCTGAGGCTCGCGTTATACGACGCCCTGGTCCAAAAATTCGGCATCGCACAGGTGTCAGGAGCCACAGCTCCCGTCGTTTTTCAAGGGCCTTCAAAATGGACATTCGACCAAAAGACAGACCCGTTGACCGATAAATTGAAATATTACTTCTTTCTCGATGCCGACAGCGGGACCAACGAGTATGGCCAGCGCCCCACACTCATTGTGCGCTCCGATGGCGACACTCTCGAACTGTATATCGCGTGGGACGCATACCTCGGCAACGACACCGACGACTTTGAGAATAAAGCAAAATACATCACTACCCGCATTGACGCCGATCAGCCAATGACGGGGTTGTGGAGCAATTCAACGACGGACAAATCGTCATTCTGCCCGTGGGATGAGGTGCTGAACCTCGTGAGGCACCTCGGCGAAGGCACAAAGTTTGTCGTGCGCTGCACTCCGTACGGTGCCAACCCCATCACCGCCGTCTTCGACGTCCGCGGCCTCAAGGCGGTTTCAATGCCATACAACGGCGCGCTGGGATGGTGGAAATGAAAAGCCATCGATTCCGGAGAAACCTGGTTCCCGATTCTACCCCAAAAATAATGTATGGAAACAGGCGTACATGCGGTTGTATACATTACAAAAAGCTTGCACCGGTGAAGAAGGGTGTTATAATAAGTTATTCTGAAAATGAGGAAACGAAAATGTGTCCTACTATGTCACTTTTTTGCTTAACAACACAACCCTACCGTTGGGTTTCCTATGAGTGACACCACCATGGTCGCCCCCATAAGAAAGAATGAAGATAGGTTGCGGGCACTCCTGCGGTCATTTGATGATCATCCCGCTAAAATAGCGTTGCCTGCCTCACAGTTTACAACTTCCTATAGCTCTGCCTTCTGGGGCCATATGGTAGTGTTATTCAAAAGAATCTATTACAGTAGCATAGAATATTCATCAATAAAAAATATCTACAATAGGGTCAACGCATGATTAAAGGAAATGTCAAACATCAGAATATAGAATCAATACCAATAAACTTTATACCTATTAGTAAAACTATTCAGTTGGACAATGGAGAGACAATTGCAGGCTTGGATGTTAAGACACATTGTCTTATTACTGGATATGTTGCGCAAAATTTGATTAAAATATATCCAGAGAATATTCAAAATCTTTTGTTCCCTCAAGGCACAGCCTTACTTGCAGCCTGTCACGATATTGGCAAGATTAGTCCCGCATTTCAAAAGATGATTTATGGCTCTATCACTAAACCAGATCCCACTGTCATTTCAATACTATCTGAAGCTAATGCTGATGCAGCAAAAAGAAAAGAGTATGCATTTCATGCAAAGGTGACACAGGCAGTTCTTGCTGATAAGCCAAAATACATTCCAGAAATTGAAGGCATGCATCACGGATTTCATCCGAATAATTCTCCCTGCATGGAATCTGTCTATGGTGGAGCAGCTTGGACTGGAAAGCGGCACGAATTGCTGTCGTATCTGGAAAAAAAGTTTCTTCAGCCAAAGCAGGCGTGGCCTTCTTGTATCCCTGACTGGAATCGGGCAAGCATCCTCGGTGGGCTCATAACCGTCGCGGATTGGATAGCATCCGGAGGTAAGTTTGCTGGACTGGAACAGGCACCACAGCTCGCTGATCGCTTGCAGCAGATGGCCGCAAATGCTGTGTCCGAAGCAGGTTTTATTCCATTTCAGATACGTCAGGATCTCTCCTTTTCCGACATATTCGGAGTCTCTCCTTACCCTATACAAGCATCATTCTTTGAAAGCGTGACAGGACCTGGTGTATACATTCTTGAAGCACCGATGGGAATCGGAAAGACGGAAGCTGCACTATATGCAGCGTACCGGATGCTTGCGGAAGGAAAAGCGACAGGTCTGTATTTCGGACTTCCTACTCAACTGACTTCAAATAAAATATATGAGCGAGTGCAACATTTTCTGGAAAAGATTATCGGCAAATCTGATAATGCTATAGCTCTGAAACTGCTGCATAGCTCGGCATGGCTTGAAGAGACGATATTGGGAGAAGACGGTGATGCGGGCAGAAGTTGGTTCGACTCATCGAAGCGAGGAATACTGGCGCCCTTTGCCGTTGGAACAGTCGATCAGGCGCTTATGGCCGTGATGAATGTACGCCACAGCATGGTCAGGGCGTTTGGTCTTGCGGGTAAGGTGGTCATCCTCGATGAGGTGCATAGTTACGACGCCTATACCGGTACTATTCTTAATTCGCTGGTCAAGTGTTTGCGCGAAATAGGCTGTACCGTTCTGATTTTGAGCGCGACGTTGACATCTCACCAAAAAAACAACCTGCTTGCACAGAGAAATATCAGTAATTCTATTGATGCATATCCACTTGTCACTGTTGCTCTCGATGGAGTCGATACGACAGAGTTTCGTGAGATCCCTGTAAAACAGGAAGGAGGACGTACTGTCGAAGTTAGTTTCTGCTCCAGAAGCAGAGATGTTCTTGAAATGGCTCTTGAAAAAGCGGAGAAAGGTCAGCAGGTTCTTTGGATAGAAAACACCGTCGATGAGGCTCAGAATGTATATCGGCAGGTTGCGGCGCGGACAAGTGGTACCAAAATCGAATGTGGTCTGGTTCATTCGCGTTTTATCAAAAAACGGCGTACAGAAAATGAAGCGTACTGGACTTCACTTTTTGGGAAAGATGGACGTGATAATAGAAAAGAGCGAGGACGTATTCTCATTGGGACACAGGTACTTGAACAGTCGCTCGATATCGACGCCGATTTTCTGATTACGCGCCTATGTCCAACCGATATGCTTCTTCAGCGAATTGGCCGCTTATGGCGACACACTGAAAACGATAATATTAGACCAAAAGGATCATCATGTTCTGTCGTGATTCTTGCCCCATCATATGAAGAGACTCTTAAGAAACCGGACACGTTCGGGTTGTCCGCTGCTATCTACAGCGAATATGTGCTATGTCGGACGCTTGAGATATGGGAGGATATACATACATTACACTTGCCAGGGGATATTCGTGACTTGCTGGAACGGACGTACATGGATCGTGAGGAAAGCGGCCGCTTAAGGAAGTTGAAAGATGATATGCTCGCTGTCAAAAACCGGCTTGAAGGATTCGCACGTATTACGCAGTCGACAGCTGTCCAGACATTCTCTGAATCAGCAGTGCAGACCAGATATTCCGACCTGGAGAACTGCAAAGTTCTATTGCTCCGGTCGTTTGTGAAAACCGGAAGAGGATATGTGCTTTCGTTTCCTGATGAGATGGACATACTTGAAATACCGGCAATGGCGACAGGCCTTGCGTCGAAAGCAAAACGGCATATTGCGCGAGTTCTGGAAGAGCACTGTGTGACAGTCGCTGAGAAGAACGCACCATTATATGATCGGACAGTCCAGATGTTTTCGTCATATATCTATACTGGTAGCCAGGAAGACGATGAACATCCATTTCGCGCGGTGATTATTGGACCTGACGAGTATCTGCGGGGTATTCAAAACGATCTGCTGGAAAATGATGATAAACGTTTTTTATACAACATAATACTTGGATATCAGATACAGAGAGACAGGAGATGTGTGTGATAGAAAGAAGATTTAATCTGATTGACGAAGGCTGGATTCCCGTCGTGGAAAGAGGACGCGTTGGGCTGAAAACGATATTTACCGACAGCACAATTACCGCACTGGGCGGCAATCCAGTTGAAAAGATTGCACTCTTCAAATTATTACTGGCGATTGCTCAGAGCGCCTATACGCCAAAAGATGAAACAGAGTGGAAGGAACTTGGCTGTGATGGCATGCAGGAAAAGGTGTTGGATTACCTTGATGAGCATCATGACCTTTTCTGGCTTTACGGCGAAAAACCTTTTCTGCAGATGCCGAAAGTAGCGGAAGCATCAAAAATGTCATATGGCAGTGTTCAAATGGAAGTGGCAACGGGGAATACGTCTGTAGTAACAGAAATTCAGTCAGAAAAACAGCTGAACAATGCTGAAAAGGCAATCCTACTTGTGACTTTGATGGGATTTGCTTGCGGTGGCAAAAATACGGACAATTCAATTGTATTGACCAACGGATATGCACTGAAAACGAACAAAAAGGGAAACCCATCGACGGGGAAACCAGGGGCATCTCTCGGTTTTATGGGATATATGCATACCTTTGCATTCTTGGAAACATTAGTATTGTCGATTTATGTAAATCTTTTTTCTACTGAGATAATACAGAGAATGAATATGTACCCAGCTGGAACAGGTACAGCGCCTTGGCTTGCAATGCCGTCTGGTGAAGATGATGAAATAGCACAAAAATTGAAGAAGTCATATATGGGACGACTCGTACCTTTGAGCAGATTTGTACTTCTGAAAGAAGAAGGAATTCATTATTCTGAAGGCATTGCGCATTCTGGATATATGGATTCAGTAGTGGATCCAAGCGTCACGGTGGATTTTAGTGCAAAACCCAGACCAAAAGTCTTGTGGATAGATCCTGACCGAAAACCATGGAGACAGCTTACATCTTTGTTAGCTTTCCTAGATGCAAACAAAGTGAATAAGTTTGTGTGTTTTCAGTTGAAAGAGGTGCTTCCTCGTTTACCTGCATACAAGTCATTTTCAACATGGTCCGGAGGAGTGCGAGTCAGCAGTAATGCAGGTGAACAGTATGTTTCTGGAAATGATGATTTTGTTGAATCCGAAGTTAAGTTTGGAGATGATTTTTTTTCAGATAGCATAGATTTTTTTATGATACTGAAAGAAGAGATGAATTATTTGGAAAGTAATGCCAAAATAGTATTTGGCTGCATTTTCAAGTACTTTGCTGCCCTCAAAACTGATGGGACAAGCATTGCTGCACAAGCGACTGGTATATACTGGCAGCTCTGCGAGTCCCAATTTCAAAAACTTGTAAATGTCTGCGCGGAGGATTCAAGCGGGGAAAAAGCAAAAGATATGCAAAAACTGTTCAGCGGTTTTGTGTATCAGATATATGATCGAACCTGTCCGAAAGACACCGCACGTCAGATGGAAGCGTGGGCAGAAAATAGGCCTTTCAGCAGAAAAAAGGAGGAGAAACAGAGAGATGCGTGAGGAATATGAAAAATCCGGCGAAGAAAAACTGATTTCCGGCATCTACAGCCGCCTGAAGCACGATACGGCATTCCGAGCAGCGTTGAAAAAAGCAGACAATCCCGATACGGAATATCAAAGCTGGGAGTATCTTGCAGAGTACGGAATAAATGTTGAACATGAGAATATCCGCCTGCCCTATACGACGATTTTCGCTGCTGCGGCCCGGTCGGGTCGAGAAACAGACGGTTCTCTTGAACTAGGAGTCGCGCTAGTTAACGCGTACCAAGACGATCAAAGCAGTCCTCCCGCTCGGGCACGGCTCCGTCGCATTCTTGCGTGCAGTACGGTACAGGAGGTCTGTGGAGTGTTGCGGCCTGTGCTGAGGTTTATACGTGGGAAAGAAATAGCTATTTCATACGGTAGGCTGCTGTATGATCTGAAGTATTTCAGCAGAAATCCAGAACAGACGAAATCGCGCTGGGCACAGCAGTTTTTTGGGAAACTGCCTGATACAGCAGGTGGGGAGGGAAACGGATGATTGCATCGGTCCTTTGTATATCCCGAGAACAGTACCAGCAGATACGAGATATGAACCAGGGTGTATTCGATACGTATACAGTGCACAAACTGATTTATTCGCTCTTTCCCTTAGAAGAAGGAGAAACGAGACGTTTTCTTTTTGTGCATAAGGGTGGCAATTTTTCAGAAAAACGCATCCTCATTTTATCCCATGATAAGCCTCTTGATCCGGAATATGGGTCAATCGAGTCAAAAGAAATACCGGCTTTATTTTTGGAACAGGAGTATTATGGGTTCGAAGTCCAGATGAATCCAGTGCGACGAGATAACAAGACAGGGAAAATAATTCCGGTAACAGAGAAAGAAAAATTATTGACATGGTTTACAGAAAAAGCACCATCATTTGGTTTTTCAGTCATCCCTGGTTCCCTCTCAGTAGGTAATACTGACGTACTACAATTCGAAAAAGAAAAGAAGCATGTTGTATTAGGGAAAGCCGTTTTTACTGGCAGGCTTCATGTGACCGACCAGCAGCTCTTTGTCCATTCATTTGAAAATGGACTTGGAAAAGGAAAAGCATTCGGCTTCGGCCTGCTCCAGGTTGTCCCGCTCGATAAAGCATCAGTTGATGCATGAAATTTGTAATGAATAGCATTTTAAAGGAGATTTATCATGGATACAAACAATCCGTATCTGAACCGTCGTGTTGAATTCCACATCCTGCAGTCGTTTCCGGTAACTTGTCTGAACCGAGACGATGTCGGCGCACCGAAAACAGCTATTGTCGGCGGTGTTACGAGAGCTCGCGTTTCGAGCCAGTGCTGGAAACGCGCAATACGCATGGCCATGCACAATATAAGCGGCGTAGAGCTAGGGAAACGGACAAAACAGCTGTCCGATCTGATTTCGAAAGCTTGCATTGAAGAAGGTGCAACCCCGGATCAGGCAAGAGTATGCGGGGATAAAATTGAACATATATTCATCAAGGATTCCGATTCAAAAAAAGGAAAAAATTCCAAAAAGGAAGAAATCGATGATGATGATGAAGATACAGTAACCAATGATGAGTCCAAATCAGATACACTGCTCTTCTTAGCTCCAGCAGAAGTGAAACTAGTTGCAGCCGAGTTCAAGAAGAAGAATTTTGAACCTGAGGAAGTGATAACAAAACCTGATAATAAAAAAGATAAGCAGGCAGAAGAGTTTGAAAAAATCATTGGAAAATCGAAATTCGTATTGACTAAAACGCTCGACGGGCTTGATATTGCACTGTTCGGAAGAATGGTCGCCTTGGCGCCCTCGATGGATGTAGAAGGTGCTGCTTCGTTCAGTCACGCCATTTCGACGCACAAGGTTACGAATGAAGTAGAGTTTTTTACGGCACTGGACGACTTTTCGGAAGCGCAGGGTTCCGCTCATATGGGAAGCCTTGAGTTCAACGCCGCGACATATTACCGCTATATCTGCCTTGATTTGGGACAGTTGTACGAAACGCTTGACAGCGACCGATTCTTTGATGAAGCGATTACGGCTTTTATAAAAGCGATTTATCTCGCAGTTCCCGCGGCGCGTCAGGCGACACAGTCTGGGGCATCTAGTTGGGACTATGCAAAGGTGTTCATCAGGAAAGGACAACGCCTCCAGCTTTCTTGTGAAACGCCGATAAGGGCTAAGGATGGTGGTTTCCTGCAGCCGAGCATCGAGTATGTGCAAAAAGAGCTTGCAAAGAAAGAAAAACTTTCGGGTTCTCTGTTCGGAAAACAGGCGGAATTCGAATTTGGGCTGGATGAAAACTTTTCCATCGATAATTTGGTCGATTCCGTCGTAAAAAGCGTTCAGGCATAGCGTATGGAGACACGTTTTATACTTCTCTGGTTCGAATCACCACTCCAATCGTGGGGCTACGATTCCAAATTCGGCCGGCGTGACACGCTCGATTTTCCAACGAAATCCGGCGTACTCGGACTGGTGCTTTGCGCGCTAGGCGCCAGTGGCGAGCAGCAGAAACTGCTCGCACGATTTGCTAGTCTGCGGCAGACAGTCATTTCATATCGCCACGGCAATGAAAAAACGACAGACCCAAAGCTGCCTTTCCTGCATGACTTTCAGATGATTGGCGCCGGATATAGAGAAAATAGTAAATGGCAGACTCTTCTTATTCCAAAAAAATCCGATGGTAGCAAACCTGTAGGTGGCGGGACTAAACTGACACACCGTTACTACTTACAGGACGCAGTGTTCGCTGTGCTTTTAGAAGTCCCCGCCGATCTTGGAGAACAGATTGCGTATGCACTGCAGCACCCGGTGTATGATATCTATTTGGGGCGCAAATGCTGCGTTCCGTCGGAATTTGTATATCAGGGATTGTTCGATACGCTGGAATCAACTGAAGCCGCTGCGCTGAACAGAGCTAAAAAACGACAGGATCGTAAACTGTATGAGGAATTCCGCGTTATAGACGGCGATTCCGAAACAGGAGACGCATTCACGTTAAATGATGTACCTGTCCAGTTTGGCACGCAAAAGAAATATCATGATCGGAGGGTAACAAAAATTCAGAAGGAACATTAACTCGTATGGGAGAAACACCTCGAAAAAAGGGAACACGTCTTCTTGTAAAGGTAACTCATGATACGCTTCCACAGATAAAGGATCGCTATCCCTTTCTTTATCTGGAACGCGGACGGCTTGAAATTGATGATAGCAGCGTCAAATGGATCGATTGCGAAGGACAAGTCATCAGGCTTCCCATTGCGACCGTTTCAACGCTACTGCTTGGTCCCGGTACTAGTGTTACCCATGAGGCTATAAAAGTCCTTGCAGCAGCGAACTGTACTGTATGCTGGGTGGGTGAAGATTCCTTATTGTTTTATGCTACCGGGATCTCACCTACGGCGAATACCCGCAATCTGAGAAAACAAATGCAAATTGCCTGCAATGAAGAAAAAGCGTTAGCTGTTGCACGAAGAATGTTTACTCGTCGATTTCCGGAAGAGGACCTTTCAAATAAAAAACTAAGAGAAATGATGGGGATGGAAGGATACCGTATACACCAAGTATATGAAGAAAAAGCTGAATTTTATAGAGTCGGCTGGAAAGGCAGATCGTATATTCCTGGGAAAATGGAACTGAGCGATATAACCAATCAGATCCTGACTTCATGCAATGCGGCCCTATACGGTATACTTGTGTCTTGTATTTATTCAATGGGATATTCGCCACATATTGGTTTCATACATTCAGGTAGTCCTTTGCCATTTGTCTACGATATGGCGGATCTGTATAAGGAAGAACTATGCATCGACCTTGCTTTCAGGCTTACCCTCGAAATGGCCGGATCCTACAATAAATATCGCGTTTCAGAAGAATTCAGAGAACTTGTCATGGAGATGAAACTGCTTGAACGCATAAATCCCGATATAGAAGAAATGCTCGGAGGTTAATATGGTTGTTGTTATAGCAAACGATCTGCCTCCTGCCGTCCGCGGTCGAATGAAACTCTGGTTCGTCGAACCTCGAGCCAATATTTTTGTATCTGGAATAATAGATTCTGTAGCAGAAAATGTTATTCACTATCTCATACAATCCTGCCCACCATCATCAGGATTACTGATATTCCAAAAGATAAACAGGGTTCCTGGCTTCAAAATCTGGGGGGCAGGCGAGCCCAATCGTCAACTTGGCATTCTATCCGGTTATCAGCTCGTAATCGAAAAACTCCTGAAACCATAAAACTACCATATGTAGCACTTATTGCGTTCAAACTATGCTACATATTGGGGTTTTCTCCACGCACGTGGAGGTGTTTCTGTATCTGTCTGGCGGGATGTCTGCCATTGGTGGTTTTCTCCACGCACGTGGAGGTGTTTCCATCTCGGCGACAATTATTTTGTTGCCACTACAGTTTTCTCCACGCACGTGGAGGTGTTTCTTTTATCACTCCGCGCGTTACTTCGTCAATAGGGTTTTCTCCACGCACGTGGAGGTGTTTCTGTGTCGGTTGACCTGGAGGTATGGGAATGAGCGTTTTCTCCACGCACGTGGAGGTGTTTCTTCGATTCTGCCATTGAATAACTGAAAATCGGTGTTTTCTCCACGCACGTGGAGGTGTTTCTGTCGAACAATTGTCTTTGTGCTTTGTCAAATGGTTTTCTCCACGCACGTGGAGGTGTTTCTCATGGAATCCTGCCCTTTATGCTTACGGGAAGGTTTTCTCCACGCACGTGGAGGTGTTTCACGGTCATATCGTTGCGAACCGCTAGTCACGGAGTTTTCTCCACGCACGTGGAGGTGTTTCTTGACCATTGAAATCAATTATTGCAGCATGAATGTTTTCTCCACGCACGTGGAGGTGTTTCTACCGGCGTTGCCGTCGAGGGCATTGACGCCTTGTTTTCTCCACGCACGTGGAGGTGTTTCTTAATCGAAGGGTATCCCATCGTTATTCGCCGGGTTTTCTCCACGCACGTGGAGGTGTTTCCGAGCGAAGGGCGCGGAGTGGGTCGAGGAAGTCGTTTTCTCCACGCACGTGGAGGTGTTTCCACTCAGCGGAGCTTTTATCGCCAGAGAGGCCGGTTTTCTCCACGCACGTGGAGGTGTTTCGTAGTTTTCATCCGGCTGATATCCCTGCTGAAAGTTTTCTCCACGCACGTGGAGGTGTTTCCGAGCGCGGGCACGTTTTTGATCTTGATCGTGCGTTTTCTCCACGCACGTGGAGGTGTTTCTTTGCAGTATCGATTCGCCAAGCCGATGTCGGAGTTTTCTCCACGCACGTGGAGGTGTTTCCAAAAAACAGCTTTGTACCTATGAGCAAGGAGCGTTTTCTCCACGCACGTGGAGGTGTTTCCATAGTCGCCAACACGCAGCTTGATCTTGTGCGGTTTTCTCCACGCACGTGGAGGTGTTTCTGCTCGTACCGCGCGATGGAGAGATCGATCGCCGTTTTCTCCACGCACGTGGAGGTGTTTCTTTCTGCCGAAGCCTACCAATTTTGGCGGGCGTGTTTTCTCCACGCACGTGGAGGTGTTTCTACGAGAGGTAGTCCTCGACAAAAGGCAGGCCCGTTTTCTCCACGCACGTGGAGGTGTTTCCGATTCTCCGATCGCTATCTCGATTACCTCAGGGTTTTCTCCACGCACGTGGAGGTGTTTCCTGCTGGATGGTGTCGCAAAGCTCGCGCAGATAGTTTTCTCCACGCACGTGGAGGTGTTTCTTAGGACATTATGCCCTATATTATAAGTATCAAGTTTTCTCCACGCACGTGGAGGTGTTTCCGGTACTGAAAAGTAGCGATCAGTTCGGTTGGGGTTTTCTCCACGCACGTGGAGGTGTTTCTGACAACCAGTCGGTCACCGAGCTTTCTTGCCTGTTTTCTCCACGCACGTGGAGGTGTTTCTACCTCGCAGTGGATGATCCACTTCTATTGACTGTTTTCTCCACGCACGTGGAGGTGTTTCCGTTTGCGAACCGTGGCTGCTTCCGCTGGGATGGTTTTCTCCACGCACGTGGAGGTGTTTCTTGAAGACAAGCTCGACGACCATATCGGCAAGGGTTTTCTCCACGCACGTGGAGGTGTTTCTATCCGGCATCAAAGCCGGTTTGAAAAGCAAAGGTTTTCTCCACGCACGTGGAGGTGTTTCTCTGCCCGATATACGACGCTTTCGACGGCGCGAGTTTTCTCCACGCACGTGGAGGTGTTTCCCTTCGGCGAATATAGTGCATCTCCGTATTTCGGTTTTCTCCACGCACGTGGAGGTGTTTCCTCGATCGCTGCGAGGTGTGTCTTACCAAAGCGGTTTTCTCCACGCACGTGGAGGTGTTTCTTCGGAGCTTTGCCCGTTTTGTGGCTCTAAGGGGTTTTCTCCACGCACGTGGAGGTGTTTCTACATTGAGAGAGGCCACTGTCCCGCCTCTCCGGTTTTCTCCACGCACGTGGAGGTGTTTCTTATTCAGTTTGCAAAGGGCTTCTTCAAAACGGGTTTTCTCCACGCACGTGGAGGTGTTTCCAGTGTGTCATGAGTGCCACCGTTTCAAAGTGGGTTTTCTCCACGCACGTGGAGGTGTTTCCTCATTCACCACAATCCTCTTTCTCCGGCTCCGGTTTTCTCCACGCACGTGGAGGTGTTTCCTATGCCGTGAGATTCCGGACGTCGGCGGGAACGTTTTCTCCACGCACGTGGAGGTGTTTCCTCAGTTCGGTTCGCGACAACGATATAGGTAGCGTTTTCTCCACGCACGTGGAGGTGTTTCTTGTAGGTGGATTCCAGGGCTATCAAGCGGCCGGTTTTCTCCACGCACGTGGGGGTGTTTCCAAGGAAGCGCGTCTAGCGACGGGACATATGGAGTTTTCTCCACGCACGTGGAGGTGTTTCTCCCAAGTTGTTCAAGGTGTTCTATCTGGTAGGGTTTTCTCCACGCACGTGGAGGTGTTTCTGACGTATGCGTTTATTATTGCATTAGTGTTTTGTTTTCTCCACGCACGTGGAGGTGTTTCTCGTGTGTGCCAATGTGCCACCAGGCAAAAGTTGTTTTCTCCACGCACGTGGAGGTGTTTCTACGTGGACTTTTCGCAGCCCACGATCCCGGCAGTTTTCTCCACGCACGTGGAGGTGTTTCTCGTCGCCCGCCATGCGAATTGTGCTTGACGACGTTTTCTCCACGCACGTGGAGGTGTTTCTATGAGCAGATTTTCAGAGGCGTCGAGAGGCCGGTTTTCTCCACGCACGTGGAGGTGTTTCCGATATCATCAGCAATACGCTTAAAATCTTCCGGTTTTCTCCACGCACGTGGAGGTGTTTCTCGGCTGCAAAATGTTTTCATAACAAAGCTGTGGTTTTCTCCACGCACGTGGAGGTGTTTCTCGCTACACGTCATACCGTACCTATCGGCGGTAGTTTTCTCCACGCACGTGGAGGTGTTTCCGATCAAGAC
>Ga0209749_1002071_pt1 | contig 14678 bp, 10 predicted proteins | sample EPASupsiteSAE347_FD_187267 | JGI IMG/M metagenome (GOLD analysis project Ga0209749, IMG submission 187267) | Bioremediated contaminated groundwater from EPA Superfund site, New Mexico - Sample SAE3-47 (SPAdes) (version 2) | ecosystem: Environmental > Aquatic > Deep subsurface > Groundwater >... | reverse complement strand
AAATCGCGGAAGCCGAGGACGGCGGCGCCATCGAGATCTGGGGCGATGGGAGCGCCATCCGCTCCTACACCTACGTGGACGACATGATTGACGGCATTTATCGCCTGATGCAGTCCGAGATTGAGCGGCCCGTCAATATCGGCTGCCCGCAGTATGTGGCCGTCAAGGAGCTGGTGGACGCCGTTGCGGCCGCCGCCAAAAAGAAAATCACGATCCGCAGCGTCCCCGGTCCGGTGGGCGTGCATTCCCGCAATTTCAGCAACGACCGCATCTATTCCACCGGCTGGAAAGCGCAGTTCGATCTCCAGAAGGGCATCAGCCTCACCTATCCGTGGATTCTGAAGCAGGTGAAAAAGGCCGCGCGAAAACTGAAATAGGATCGTTATCCAAACTGTTGCTAATGCAACATTAAGGGGGAAATATTATGCCAACGGATAAACAGCGGGATTCCGTGGAAGCTCAAGCCATCGTCACGCCTGGCGCGGGCGTTCCCCCGGGGGACGAATTCCTGTCACTGCGCGACATCCTGATAATGATTCTCCGGCACCGGTGGGCTATTACCGCGTTCGTTTTGCTGGTCACGCTGGCGGCGGGTATTTTCTTCGTTACCCGTCCGCGACAGTATGAGGCCGAGGGTTATCTGCAAGTCATACCCCCGGTGTCCCTCGAAGGCCGCGTGGATAAGGATTTGTTCGAAACCATGATCGTCTCGCATTTGCAGAAAGCTTCCTCGGCCTATATTGCCAAGAACGTGGCCGCCCTGCTGAATAAGCAGGGTATTCAAATCGCGCCGCTGAAGTTGGAAAAGAAAGTCAAAATCACGCGCCCGCCCAAGACCGATCTTATCCTCCTGATTGCCAGGGAAACGTCGGCCGATAAGGCGCTGTTGATCGTGCGGCTGTGGGTTCGGGAATACCTGGAAAGCATTCAAAAAAACAATATTCACGCGGCCTTATCCCAGACGCGCTCGCTGTTAAAGCAAGCGCAGTCCGACCTGATGGAAAAGCAGGCAACGGTGGATACAATGAGAATGCAGGTTGCTAAATCCTCGCCCCTGATCACGCTTTCGCGGGCTGTGGACGATCGCCAACTATGGAGCGATCTGACTCAAAAAGTGGCGCCTGATACCGAAGCGTTGAAAAAATTGTCGGAAATTCACATCAAGGGCCAGGAACAAAGCGAGGAATACATCAACCTGAAGAAGGCCATGCTTGAAAGCGAACAGAAGTTATCGGAAGTCCTGGCCCGGCGCAACCTGTATCAGGAAGCGGCGCGAATTCTTGAGACGAAGATTGCGTTAAATGGCGCTAATCAAGTGGATAAACCGGCGCCGGCCAATATGGTCATCTCGGAGGCCGAACTTTACGTCAATACGCTGATGAAAAGCAGTGAAATCGTCCAATTCGGCGAGCCGGGGCTGATTTCGGCCACGCGCGGAGCGCTCCAACAAACGGGCTTGGTCTTTTTGGCGTCGCTCGTGTTGGCCTGTTTCTGCGCTTTTATGTGCGAGTGGGGCAGGGGACTGCTGTCATCCTGATAGCGTTCTTTACGCTTTCGAGATTTATTTTCCGCGCTTGGCGTTGATGGCCGACTGGGCGGCCGCCAGCCGGGCAATCGGCACGCGGAATGGACTGCAACTCACATAGTTCAGCCCGGTCTTGAAGCAAAACTCCACCGATGCCGGGTCGCCGCCCTGTTCGCCGCAGATACCGATCTTAAGGTCCTTGCGCGTCTTGCGCCCTTTTTTGACCGCCATTTCGATCAGTTGCCCGATGCCTTCCTGGTCAATGGTCTGGAAAGGATCGGCGGCCAGGATTTTTTTCTCGATGTAATCGTGCATGAATCCGCCGATATCGTCGCGGCTGAAGCCGAAGCCCATCTGCGAAAGGTCATTCGTGCCGAACGAGAAGAATTCGGCCTCCTCAGCCATCTTGTCGGCCGTGAGACAGGCGCGCGGGATTTCGATCATCGTGCCGTAGGCGTGCGGGATGCTTTTGATTTTCATCTTGGCAAGCACTTCGGCATAGACCTTCAGGCAGAGCGTCTTCTGGTCGCGCAGTTCGCGCACATCGCAGGTCACCGGCACCATGATTTCCGGCCTGCACTTTTTACCGGCCTTGATGAGTTCCGCCGCGGCCTCGAGGATGGCGCGAATCTGCATCTCGGTGACTTCCGGGTAGGTGATCCCCAGCCGCACGCCGCGGTGCCCCATCATGGGGTTGGATTCGTGCAACTGCTCGCCGCGTTTCTGGATTTCGGCGGCGGAAATGCCCAGGCTGGCCGCCAGGTCGCGCTGTTTCTCCTCGCTCTGCGGCACGAACTCGTGCAGGGGCGGATCGAGCAGGCGGATGGTGACCGGGAGATTTTCCATTGCCTCCAGCGTGCCCTTGATTGAGGCCTTGACGAATGGGAATAACTCGGCCAACGCTTTCCGGCGCTCGTCGGCCGTCTTGCTGAGAATCATCTTGCGCAGGAGGAAGAGCGGCTGGTCGCTGCCCTTGCCGTAAAACATATGTTCGGTGCGGAAGAGCCCGATGCCTTCAGCCCCGAAAGCGCGCGCGATCCTGGCGTCGGAAGGGGTGTCCGCGTTGGCGCGCACGCCGAGCGTCCGGAACTTGTCCGCGATCTTCATGAAGTGTTGGAAGCGCGGATTTTCCGAGGCATCGATCATCGAAAGCGCCCCGGCATAGACGTAGCCCCTGGTCCCGTTCAGCGTAACCCAATCGCCTTCCTTGAATGTCTGGCTGGCGACGGTCAGGGTCCGGGCTTCAGCGTTCACGTGCAAAGCCGCGGCGCCGACGATACAACATTTACCCCAGCCGCGCGCCACGAGCGCCGCGTGGCTGGTCATGCCGCCGCGCGCCGTCAGAATACCCACGGCGGCCTGCATGCCTTCCACGTCTTCCGGGTTGGTTTCCTCGCGCAGGAGGATGACTTTCTTCCCGGCCTTGACCCATTCCACGGCCGTAGCGGCCGTGAACACGATCTGACCCACGGCCCCGCCCGGACCGGCCGGCAGGCCCTTGGCCAGCACCTGGGCGGTTTTTTCCGCGGCGGGATTGACGATGGGATGCAGGAGTTCGTCCAACTGGGCGGGAGTTACCCGCAGGACGGCTTCCGATTCGGAAATCAACTTTTCGGCCACCATATCCATGGCCATATTCAAGGCCGCCGTGCCCGTGCGTTTGCCCACCCGGCATTGCAGCATATAGAGCTTGCCGGCCTGGATCGTGAACTCGATATCCTGCATGTCGCGGTAATGCTTCTCGAGTTTTTTCTGGATGCCGTCGAGCTCGCGGTATAGCGCCGGCATGGCTTTTTCAAGCGAGGCCAGGTGCATGTTCTGTTCGTTCTTGGTGGCTTCGTTCAACGGGCTGGGTGTGCGGATGCCGGCCACGACATCTTCGCCCTGGGCATTGATCAGCCATTCGCCGTAAAATTTGTGTTCGCCGGTGGCGGGATTGCGGCTGAAGGCCACGCCGGTGGCCGAGGTATCGCCCATGTTGCCGAAGACCATGGCCTGGACGTTGACGGCCGTGCCCCACTCGTCGGGAATGCCCTCGATCCGACGGTAGGAGATGGCGCGTTTGCCGTTCCAGCTCTTGAAGACCGCGCCAATGCCGCCCCACAACTGTTCCATCGGATCGTCCGGGAACGGCCGGCCAAGCACCTGCTGGACGCGCTGCTTGAAGGCTTCCGCCAGGTTCTTGAGGTCGGCGGCGGCCAAATCCGTATCGGCCTTGTAGCCTTTCTGCTTCTTAACCGCGGAAAGCATTTCGTCCAGCTGCTTGCGGATGCCCTGGCCTTCGGCCGGCTCGATGCCTTCGGCTTTTTCCATGACGACGTCGGAATACATCATGATCAGCCGCCGGTAGGCGTCATAAACGAACCGCTCGTTTTTCGTTTTGGCAATCAGACCGGGAATTGTGCGCGAGCAGAGCCCCACGTTGAGGACCGTTTCCATCATGCCGGGCATGGATTTGCGCGCGCCGGAACGGCAGGAGACCAGCAAGGGGTTGGTCGTGTCGCCGAACTTCATGCCCATGAGCGCTTCGGTTTTGGCAAGGGCCGACTCGACTTCTTTCTTCAGGCTGGCGGGAAACTTGGATTTGTTCTTGAAAAAATCCACGCAGCATTCGGTGCTGATGGCAAAGCCGGCAGGCACCGGAAGCCCCAAAAGGCACATCTCCGCCAAGTTGGCGCCTTTGCCGCCCAGCAGGTTCTTCATGCCGGCATGGCCTTCAGTGTTCTTCCGGCCAGGTCCGAATAAATACACATATTTCTTTGACTTGACGCTTTTTGCAGGCTTCTTGGCTGGCATGGTCATATCTCCTGTTATAGAAGGCTTGTTGACGACACAGAGCGGGAAAAATTAACAGGTTGTGGCGGGGTGTCAATGACAAAAAGGCCGGCATCCCGACTCTCGGAGGTCGGGATGCCGGCCCAATTGGCTTAATGCTGACAGGCAACGGCTTAATACGTCAGAATAGTGTAACTGCCACCGAAAGCGTTCGTAACAATGGCGTTACTAATGGAAGTCCCACCGCCGGTACCGGTGCAGTCCACCCACATACCCTGTCCGGCCACTTTCACCAGGTTGCCGCCCTGTGGAATACCGCTCTTCAAATGGTTGCGGCCCCAGTTGGTGACGTTCACGGCAACGTCGGCCCTGGAATTCGGCCCGTTCATGTCACATATCACGACTTTGTCGCCGTCGGCGGAGGAGCGGCCCTTGAAGTAATTATAACAACTATTGGAGGTTGTTAGCAGGGCAAGTGTATTGGCGGGATCAATGTTGTAATCCCCGGCGGCGGTGGGGCAAATGAACATTTCCGGCGTGACCCCGCCTTCGGCGGTAATAAATCCCGAGGTTGCGGTTTGCGGTCCGGCCAGGGGGCCGGGGGGGAAGTTCGGGCGGAAGGAGTCGGCCGGATTCAGGCCCCAGGCGGAAATAGTTTTCCAGATGCCGTTTTGATTCGAGAGGCAGTTCACACGGCGGGCTTTTTCGCGCACATCGCCCAAGTTCGGCAGGAGCAAGCCGGCCAGAATGGCGATAATGGCAATAACTACCAGCAATTCCACCAAAGTAAACGCGCGTTTCGAAATCCGCCGCCAGATGCATTTCATAATGTCTTCCTCCTCAAGGATCGGTTTAGATCACTAATGTTTTCCGTATTTTAATTCAGCGTTAATTTACTTCTCATACAATAATCAACCGTCTATTGTAAGTCAACTGGTATTTTAAACATTTTCAGAAGTCAGAAGTCAGAATACAGAATTCAGAACGAAAACCTTTTGCCGACTTGCCTTATTCTGAATCCTGACTACTGAATTCTGGCTCCAGAGCAGTTGTAGTCTATGAAGACTTCGAACTTTGACTATCATCTGCCGCCGGAGCTGATTGCCCAGCATCCGCTGCCAGACCGTACCCAGGCCCGGATGATGGTCATCCAGCGCACTACGGGCGCCTTCGATCACCGGCATGTGGCCGATCTTCCGGCGTTTCTCCGCCCGGGCGACCTGCTGGTGGTGAACGATACGCGCGTCATTCCCGCCCGCCTGTATGGCCATAAGACCGCCACCGGCGGGCGCGTGGAAATCCTGTTGATCGAGGAAACGGCGCCCGGCATCTGGGAGGCGCTCCTGCGTGCCCGACATGCGAAACCCGGCACCCGTCTGGAACTGGCCGATTCCCAAATCCAAGCGGAAGTCCTGGCGGTCAAAGACGAGGGACGCGTGACGCTCCGGCTTCGGCATGAGCGTCCGCTCCAGGATATCCTTGCAACCGACGGCGTGCCGCCCTTGCCGCCCTATATCAAACGCGCCTATTCCAACGTCTCCGAGCGCATGGCGGATCGCGAGCGTTATCAGACGGTCTATGCCCGTAATCCCGGCGCCGTGGCGGCGCCGACAGCCGGTCTGCATTTCACCGCGGCGCTTTTAAAATCGCTGGAACAGCAGGGCGTCCGCCATGCCGCCGTAACGCTCCACGTCGGCCCGGGCACGTTCAAGCCGGTGACCGTTGCCGAAGTGGAACAGCACCGTATGGATGCGGAGCGCTACACCGTGCCGGAAGTCACGGCGCGGCTCATCCGGGAAACCCGCGCGGCCCAGGGACGGATTGTGGCGGTCGGCAGTACGGTCGTGCGCACGCTGGAAACCGTGGCGGCGGACCGCGAATCCGTGGTGGACCACGGCGCGGTGACGGCCGCGCAGGGCCGCAGCAACCTGTTCATTTACCCGCCCTATACGTTCCGGGTGGTGGATGCGCTCCTGACCAATTTCCACCTGCCGGCCTCCAGTTTGCTGATGATGGTCAGCGCGCTGGCCGGCCGCGAATTGATCTTGCGGGCGTATGAGGAAGCGATCCGCGAACGCTACCGGTTTTACAGCTACGGCGACTGCATGCTGATCGTCTGAAGAAATGCAGGAGTTTGGTTCGAAGTTCTTGGTTCTTCGTTCTTTGTTTTTTTACCAATGGCAAACGAAGAACAAGGAACGAAGAACATTTTTTAACTTTTTTAGTCCGTCCATTCGGTGATTGCGGCGGCCGCGGCGCAATCCACGATGTCGTCAATGGAACAGCCGCGCGACACATCGTTGAATGGGCGGCGCAAGCCCTGCACCAGCGGGCCGATGGCGGTGGCGCCGGCCAGCCGCTCGGTGGCCTTGTAGATCGTGTTGCCGCAGTTGAGGTCCGGGAAGATGAGCACATTACATCGCCCGGCGATGGCGGAATTCGGCGCTTTCTTGGCGGCCACTTCGGGGATGATGGCGGTGTCGAACTGGAATTCGCCGTCAATCTTCAGCTCCGGCGCCAGGATTTGAGCCTTGGCGGTGGCCGCAATCACCTTGTCCACGATCGGGTCCTTGGCGGAGCCCTTCGTGGAGCAACTGATCATGCCGACGCGCGGTTCGTCGCCCCCGGTCATTGTTCGATAGGAGCGCGCCGTGGCCACGGCAATTTCGGCCAGTTGATCGGCGGTGGGATTGATGTTGAGTCCGCAGTCGGCGTAAAAGAGCGCCCCGTTGAATCCCCAGCGCGGCTCGCGCATCTGCATGATGAAATAGGACGAGGCGATCTTGATGCCGGGCGCGGTCTTGAAGAGCTGGAGGGCCGGGCGGGTTTTGCCGGCGGTGTCGTGGTTATAACCCTTGGGGTTGCCGCCGCCGGAAACATACCCATGTGCGTCGCCCGCGCAAACCATGGCCGCCGCAAAGACGCAAGTGTCCTGGAGCCACGCGCGCGCCTGGGGTTCCGTGAGCCCCTTGGCCTTGCGGAGCTCCACGAGCTTGGCGATGTAATCGTTGAGACGCGGGTGCTTGAGCACGTCCGCTAACGCCACCCCGTCCAACGCAACCCGGTTCGCTTCGGCCAGTTTTAAAATCGATTCGGCGTTGCCCACCAGGATGGGCTGGGCATATCCCGTTTGAACCAGCTTGGCGGCCGCCTGCAGGTTGCGGATATCGTCGCTTTCCGTCAGGCAGATCTTGCGGTTGAGCGCCTTCGCTTTGCTGCGGATGAGTTCCAATACGGTTTCTGGCATGATGGGGGTTCCTTGATATTTAATTTCGCCGGGTCAGGGGACCCGGCCTACAAAAAAATGCTGTAGGCCCGGTACCCTTGCCGGGCGCATGAATCTGCCACACGTCACGCCACGAGAATCCGCAGGGTTTCCCGCGCGATCATCAGTTCCTCGTTCGTGGGGATGACCAGTACCGCCGGCAGGGCGCCCTTTGGCGAAATTATCAGCGCATGATCCTTGTTCAGCGCCGGGTCCACGCGAATGCCCAGGTAGGTCAATTGCGCGCATACCAGCGTGCGCACCAGCGGCACGTTTTCGCCGATGCCGGCCGTGAAAATCAAGGCATCGAATCCATTCAACACGGCGGCATATGCCCCGATATATTTAACGAGCCGGTGCACGAACACATCCAGCGCCAATTTGGCCGCCGCCGAACCGCTCTCGATGGCTTTCAAAATGTCGCGCATGTCATTACTGCCGATGCCGGCCAGTCCCCGCAATCCGCTCTCCTTGTTCAGCATGCGGTCCACTTCGTCCAGGCTGTAGCCCAGGCGGCGCATGAAAATGACGACGGCCGGGTCTATATCGCCACAGCGCGTGCCCATGACCAGGCCTTCCAGCGGGGTCAGGCCCATGCTGGTATCCTCCACCTTGCCGCGGTTGACCGCCGTAATGCTGCAGCCGTTGCCCAGGTGCGCCGTGATGAGTTTCAGGGTGTCGAATTCGCGGCCCAGGACTTTGGCGGCCGCGACGGCCACGAAATTATGCGAGGTGCCGTGAAACCCGTAACGCCGGATCTGGTTTTTTTCGGCAATGTCCTTGGGGATGGCATAGGTATAAGCAAAGGGCGGCATGGTCTGGTGAAAGGCGGTGTCGAAGACGGCCACCATGGGGACGTCCGGGAACAGGTTCTCGCATGCTTCGATGCCCTCGTAATTAGGCGGGTTGTGCAACGGCGCCAGCGAGAAGCAATCCAGGATTACCTGCTTGATGGCGGCCGAAATCTTGACCGCGCCGCTGATCGTCGCGCCGCCGTGCACCACGCGGTGCCCGATGCCCGCGATCTCGGTCAGGTTGCCGATCACGCCCGTTTCTTTATCCATCAGCGCCAGGCACGCCTCGGAAATGGCCGCCTCGGAAGAATTGGCCGAAATGTCCTTTTCCATCTTCTGCCCGCGGTGATTGGAATACTTTAACCGCGTGTCCGGCGCATTGATCCGCTCGATGAGCCCCTTGGCCAGCAATTTTTCGCCGTCGCTTTCGTATAGGTTGAATTTGACCGAAGAACTGCCCGCGTTAATGACTAATATTTTCATGGTGCGCCATGGATGTTAAAGGCCTTTGGCCCTGAGGAAAAGAAAAACCGGGGGCACAATATCAGCTTGCCCTGCGCCTGACAAGTTTCTTATGGCGGAAAATAGTGAAAACTCATGGAGCCAGAATTCAGAAGTCAGAATTCAGGATTTTTTCTGACTTCTGGATAGCATACGCATGGGCATTTCGTTCTGGATTCTAAATTCTGGATTCTGTATTCTGACTACCAAGCAGTTAGCGCTTTTACAACAAACCGGTCAATTATCGGAGGAAACGGAATGAACCTTAGTCTGGTTGCCAATACGATTCGCGGTCTGGCCATGGATGGCGTGCAGAAGGCCAATAGCGGCCACCCGGGCATGCCCATGGGCACGGCCGATTTCGCCACGGTCCTGTTTCTTAAACATCTGAAATACTGCGCCGCCAACCCGGCTTGGGCCGATCGCGACCGCTTTATCCTTTCCCCGGGGCACGGCTGCATGTTGCTCTACAGTCTCCTGCACCTGGCCGGTTACGACCTGAAACTCGATGAGCTCAAGCAGTTCCGCCAGTGGGGCAGTCGCACTCCCGGCCACCCGGAACATGGGATAACCCCGGGCGTCGAAACGAGCACCGGCCCCCTGGGGCAGGGTTGCGGCAATGCGGTGGGCATGGCCCTGGCGGAAGCCATGCTGGCCGAGCGCTTCAACGCGCCCGGCGAGACGATCGTGGACCACATCACCTATGGCATCTGCAGCGATGGCGACCTCATGGAAGGCATTTCCCACGAGGCGTTCTCGCTGGCGGGCCACTTGGGGCTTCATAAGCTCATCTTTTTCTACGACAGCAACCGGATCACGATCGAGGGCGCCACCGAGCTGGCCTATAGCGACGACGTCCGCAAGCGTTTCGAGGGTTATCATTGGAACGTGCTGGAAGTGGATGGCCATGATTATGCCGCTTTGGACCAGGTCCTCACGCAGGCCCGGGCCGAGACTCAGCGGCCGACGATCATCATCGGCCACACCATGATCGGCAAGGGTAGTCCGCACATGGCCGGTTCCTCCGAATCGCACGGCGCCCCCTTGGGGGCCGAGGAAGTCAAGGCCACCAAGAAAGCCCTGGGTTTCAAGGAAGATCAGGACTTTTTTGTCCCCGATGAAGTGCGCGCGATCTTCGCGGCGCGCGCGCGCGATCTGCAGGCCCTTGAAGCCCGCTGGCAAGCCGCTTTTCAGGAATATCGCGCCAAGCACCCGGACAAGGCCGCCGCCTGGGATGCCGCCCAGACTCTCGCGCTCCCGGCGGACTTGGAAAAGAGTCTGCCGGTGTTCGATCCGGCTAAGCCGGTGGCCACGCGTAACGCGTCCCACGCGGTGATTCAAAAGCTGGCCAAGGCCGTGCCGTATCTCGTGGGCGGCTCGGCGGATCTCGCGCCCAGTACCCGCACGATCATGGATGGCGAGGGCGACATCAAGCCGCACTCGTTCCGCGGCCGTAACTTCCACTTCGGCATTCGCGAGCACGCCATGGGCGCGGTTTTGAACGGGATCGCGCTCCATGGCGGGTTCCGCGCCTATGGAGCGACCTTCTTCGTGTTCTCGGATTATTTCCGGCCCTCGATCCGCCTGGCCTGCATCATGAAACTGCCCGTGATTTATGTCCTGACCCACGATAGTTTTTACGTGGGCGAAGATGGGCCGACGCACGAGCCGGTGGAACACACCATGGCTCTGCGGATCATGCCGAACATGACGGTCATCCGTCCGGCCGATCCGACCGAGACCGGCGCCGCCTGGATTGCCGCGTTGAAAAACACGGAAGGACCCACCGCCATCCTGCTGACCCGCCAGAACCTGCCGGTGCTAGACCGTACGCAGTTCCCGAAGGCGAACAAACTGGAGCAGGGCGCTTATGTGCTCTGGCAGAGCGCTCCCGGCCGTCCGCAGATCATTCTGATCGCCACGGGCTCCGAAGTGTCGTTGGCGCTGGATGCCGCCCGCGAGGTTGCGAAGGACGGCGCCAAGGTCAGGGTGGTAAGCATGCCGTCCTGGGAGCTGTTCGAGAAACAGCCCGACAAGGTTAAGAAGGCCGTTTTGCCGCCCTATTGCCGTTGTCGCCTGGCCATCGAGGCGGGCGTGACGATGGGTTGGGAAAAATACGTGGGGACCAAGGGCCGCGCATTCGGGCTCAACCACTTCGGGGCCTCGGCGCCCTACAAGGTGCTGGCAAAGGAATACGGTTTTGTTCCCGAGAATATCGCCCGCATAGCCCGCGAGATGATCGCGGGGAAGTAGGAATTCATCTGGATGCGTAAGAATGTCAAAGTATGGATTGGATTCCCGCTTTCGCGGGAATGACAGAATGAATGAACATTGTTTGTCATTCCCGACCTGATCGGGAATCCAGTGTTTTTTGTTGCAGCCTTTGGCCGCCTAACTTGATGCATAGGAATTTCAATCCGAGTAGCCGCGCCCGTGAGGGCGTGGGTCCGGCCAGCAGCCACGGCGTCACCGCCGCGGCTACATGAAAAAGTCGCCCCGTTGCGGGGCCTAATTTAAAACCATGGCACGCTTCATCATCAACGGTCGGCGCAAGATCGGCGGCGCGTTCCAGCCCTCGGGCAACAAGAACGCCGTCCTGCCCATGCTGGCGGCTTGTTTACTGACCGATGAGGCCATCGAACTGTGCAACGTGCCCCGCATCGAGGATGTGAATACCATGCTGGCTATCCTGGCCGAGTTGGGGGTCAGCGTGATCCAGAAGGAGCGCACCGTCCGGCTGTGCGCCCGGGGCATCCGCAAGCGCCGTCTCAATCGTGAACTTTGCCACAAGGTGCGGTCCTCCATTTTGTTTGCCGGGCCCATGGCCGCGCGGCATGGCCGCGCTGTGATCTATCCGCCGGGCGGGGATATCATCGGCCGGCGGCGGCTGGATTCGCACCTCTTGGGCCTGCGCGCGCTGGGGATCGAGATTACCGGCGGCGAACATTTCACTTTCCGGCGGCAGACCCTGCGCGGGGCCGATATCCTGCTCGATGAGGCCAGCGTAACGGCGACCGAAAACATCCTGATGGCCGCCGTCTTGGCGCCGGGCGTAACCACCCTGTTCAATGCGGCCTGCGAACCGCACGTGCAGGATTTGGGAAGCCTGCTTATTAAAATGGGCGCGCGGATTACCGGGCTGGGCACCAACTTTCTTCGTGTGGAAGGCGTGGAGAGTCTGCACGGCGCCGCCCACGATGTAGCGCCGGATCACATCGAAATAGGCAGTTTCTTGGCGGCCACGGCGGTCACAGGCGGCGATCTGACGATTGCCCCCGTGTCTCGGCATGATATGGCCTCGATCTTGCGCCCTTTCCAGACGCTGGGCATGGCATTAACGCTCGACGAGGACGGCCTTAAGCTTGTATCGCGGCGGCGGCCGCGGGTGCGTTCCGGGCTGGGGCTGGCCGTGCCGAAGCTCGAGGACGGGCCTTGGCCTAATTTCCCCTCCGATCTCATGAGCGTGGCGATTGTGGCCGGCACGCAGGCGCAGGGGACGGTGCTGTTCTTCGAGAAAATGTTCGAAAGCCGCATGTATTTTGTGGACCGGCTTCTTGACATGGGTGCGCGGCTGGTGCAATGCGACCCGCACCGCGTCGTGGTGATCGGGCCATCGAGTTTGCGCGCCATCCCGGTCTACAGCCCCGACATCCGCGCCGGCATGGCGCTCCTGATTGCCGCGCTCTGCGCCAAGGGCACGAGCGTCATCAACAATGCCGAAGTGATTGACCGCGGCTACGAGCGCGTGGAAGAACGCCTGCGCGCGCTGGGCGCCGACATTGTGCGCGAAACCTGAGATGAAAATCCCTTTCGATCGTCTTTGGAAAGTCATCGGAGTGCTCACGATTTGGGAGTGCCAATATGGATGCCGATAAAAAAACAGTCTCTAATAAAATACAGTCTTATATGCATCTGATCCAAAGACTGGCGATGTTGTTATATCATACAAAACTATATTACGGGCTTAATAATCCCGTGGTAATGAAAGAATTATCGGAAGTCCTTGCGGAAATCGAAACTCTTACTTCGAAGAAAGAGACTTTGACGTTTTCCGTTCTGGGAAATACGATGTTTTTAAGTGGTGAAAAGCTTGAAATACGCGATGGGCTCTCAAAGCAGTTCTTGCTTAATCTTGCCAAACTGGGTCTCGGCGCGCTTGACTTGCGGCCGGGTTTAACCGCTAACGATTTAAGCGCTTTAATGTCGTTGCTCGTTAATAATGCCAATTTAAAAGGCAAGGAAGAAATTAAAAAATACCTGGATGAACATAATATAAAACATATCGTCCCGCATCTTGCCACCTATCAGCTCGTGCATGAGAATGAACAGGTTGTAAAAGAAGGCAGCGTGGTAAACGTGGACAAGCTGTCTTCCAAAGCAATTGGAGATTATGCATCTGATTTAAAACATGCTTCCACAAACAAACCACTTGCTGGATCCGTTGACGAAATTAATAAGTTTTTATTTAACTTGTCGCACAATCCGGCCGAAGACAAAACCATTAAAGACGGCAAGGTAATAAATGCAAGCCAATTGCCGCCTGTAATTATTAAGCCCGCGGAAGAGGTCGAAATTCTTTGTCCTGATATAAAGGATGATGCGCTTAAAATAGGGGGACAAGAAAATAGCCGGTTAGCGCTTGAAGCTGTTGGCCTGTTTTCTTCTGATCTGAGGAAAGGTGTTATAAGAGATAAGCTTTTGATGCATGATCCAATATTTCTTTGCAAGGTTTTAACCAGTCTATCGCAAGCAATAAACACGATGGAGGAATTATCCGGGATTATCTGGATAATTGGCGAGTTTTTTATCGATGACATTTCTATGACAAAGGAAATCGAGGCAAATCGCAAAATATGCGAGCAGCTCAATAATCATCTGATTGTTCAATGGGAACAAAAAGAAAGCAAAGAGCAAGGCAAGCAAATAATCGAAGAGGCGTTTGTCGAAATTATTGCCGCATTACAGATAAAAAAATATATTTTATTGTATATAAAACGTAAAAAGGGGCTTGAGGCTGTCTTGAAAAAGATCAAAAACATGCTGAAAGATGTGCCCGAAGACAATGTGCTGTATCAGCAAATGAGAACCGAATTACGGAAGATCGGATCTCCCAAATACGATGGCAATATGTTTGCATGAACTCTCGATGAAGCCTCAGGGCGCTCCGCCATAGGCGGACAGGTCCGGCGAAGGCGAGTAGAGCAACCCTGCTGCTTCAGTCTGCGTAAAACCGGGCGGAGGTTACCGGGGCGCTCACGTGCACCACCTGGGCCTTGTGGAATTGCTTGCGAAAGGCATCTATGATTTCCTGGATTGTTTTGTCCATCGCGGGATCTTTGGGATGCACGATGGCCACCACCCAGGTGGACTGTTTTTCGATACGGCCATTCGCATGCTGCATCTGGCCATACGCCTCATAGACCGTCAAGCCCTTGGGAAAATGCCGGGTAAGTACTTTGTCCATGAAATCCGCCCAGGCCCATCGGGAAATTTCCTGCCCACCGGGCAGATCGCGGCCAAAATAGATTTCTGTTTTAACCCATTCCGCCGGGGTCGTCGTCGCGGCGGCTGTCGGTTCCGCGCCACGCGCCATGTCATAAGCCCCCGCGACCAAGCACAGCGCTAACACCACCCAAGCCATCCTAATAATCCGTCGTTTCATCGTTCCCTCCTTCTATGCGCAAACAACTGACAACAGCTTACGTGAAGTTCCCCCCGTTTTTTGGACAGGTGGTTAAGGTAAAAACCTGATATAAAGATTGTCCATAAAAACGGGAGAAAAGCAATGGTACAGAAACGGAAACAACATTCGGATGAA
>Ga0209749_1002068_pt1 | contig 14705 bp, 14 predicted proteins | sample EPASupsiteSAE347_FD_187267 | JGI IMG/M metagenome (GOLD analysis project Ga0209749, IMG submission 187267) | Bioremediated contaminated groundwater from EPA Superfund site, New Mexico - Sample SAE3-47 (SPAdes) (version 2) | ecosystem: Environmental > Aquatic > Deep subsurface > Groundwater >... | reverse complement strand
GAAGGCGAGTTGCTGGCGCCATGGATGAAATGCGCTATCGATACCAGCGCCGGATTATTTCAAGCATTAGCCATTATAGCGGATTTAAATAAAATTGGGATACATTTCGAACATCGACAGGAACTCTATGATTTGAGAATATTGCCGCTGTTGCAGCAAATACAATTTCCTCTTTGGCTGGTAAATGCCTTCGGACTTGGAGAATATGAACTTGTATTCGCCATTAGCGGGCATGAAGAATCCGCATTTTTACACGACGCGAAACAAAAACGAATTCCCGTCTTCAAAATCGGGAAAGTTCGCCCGGAACCTGGGATGAGTATAGCAATTGACGGAAAGACTCATGAGATCGATCTACCTCACTTGTTGAACCTCAATGGAAGCAATAGTTCCATTGAAAGTTGCCTTGCAAGTCTCTCGAAATACGCCTCATCATTGCGCTGAACTGAGCCGCCTGGGCTACGAAACGATTATCGGAAATCACGATTATGAAAATACGCGAAAAATGAATTATGTTGATTTGAATGTCGGGGGAATTTCGTTTCTTGACATAATTATTGGACGGATGATAAGTTGGCATTGAAAATGGTCTTACGGAGCAATGTCGGTTTTCAATAGGAATTGACTGTGCAACCCCGTGTCGGTCGGCGCGGGGTTGTTTCTTTGTGATTTTTTAATACAACGTGAAAGGGTAATGATGATGGATGATGAAATTACATTGATGTTGAGTGACGGCAAAAATATTACGCAGGAAAAGGGTGTTCCGATAATTGAGGCTGCAAAAAGTCAGCCGCAAGATCCAAGTCATCCTTTCCTTTGCGCTCGCGTCGATAACGATATAAAAAGCCTGGACTTTTGCCCGGAAATGGACTGTCCCGTGGAATTTCTTACTTATAAAAGTCCCGTCGGCCAAGAATGCTATCGGAGAAGCATCACATTCGTTTTGGCCAGAGCGGTTCTTGAGTTGTATCGAAATGCTCGTCTTGTTATCGGGCACTCGATCGGAAACGGTTTTTATTATGATTTATACACCGATGTTCCCGTATCAAATACGATACTTGGATACATCTCGGAAAAAATGCAGAATATAATTTCAAAAAATGAACCTTTCGATAAGAAAACACTTACTCGAGCCGAAGCGGTCGCTCTTTTCAAAAAAGAAGGTTATCCGGAAAAAGCCAGATTGGTACAGAATTTAAATACCGATACGGTCGGAGTTGTTTCAAGCTGGAAATACTACGACATAGACTTGGGCGCAATGGTGCCTTCAACCGGATATCTAAAGGTGTTTGAACTGAGAACCTATTCCAACGGTTTTGTTCTTCTTTTTCCAAAACTCGAAGATCCGTCGAATCCGTCGGAAATAAAAGATCAACCGAAAATTTTTCAAGTTTACCGTGAAAGCAAGGAATGGGGAAAAATTCTCGAGGTCAACAATGTCGGCCGCTTGAATCAGATTATTCAGAACGGCGATATTTCGGATTTCATAAAGATCGCCGAGGCTCTTCATGAAAGGAAAATCGGTTTAATTGCCGATGAAATCACGCGTCGAAAAACATGTCGTATCGTGTTGATCGCGGGACCATCCAGTTCCGGAAAAACCACATTCAGTAAGCGTCTTTGTATTCAACTTAGAGTTCATGGTTTGAAACCGATAGCCCTTTCTCTCGACAATTATTTCCTTAATCGCGATCAAACCCCGAAAGACGAAGACGGAAATTATGATTTCGAGTGCATACATTCGCTTGATCTCGAACTTTTTAATCATCACCTCGAACAGCTTTTGCAAGGACAAACCATTCAAATTCCGAAATTTGATTTTGCGAACGGGCACAGAAGACGTGATACCGAACCAATGCGCATCAATGAGGACCAAATCGTCATCGTCGAAGGAATTCATGGATTGAACAACGAACTGACGCGTTCAGTTCCGCCTTCGAGTAAGTTCAAAGTTTATATTTCGGCGCTTACGCAGCTTGTCATTGATGATTATAATCGGATTCCCACGACGGATACGAGACTTATCCGAAGACTGGTTCGCGACAAGAAATTTCGCGGTTATTCCGCTGAAGACACGATATTGAGGTGGCCGTCGGTTAGGCGCGGCGAGGAGCGAAACATATTTCCTTTCCAGGAAGGAGCCGATATGGTTTTTAATTCCGCCGTTCCCTACGAATGGGCTATCTTGAAAAATCTGGCTGAACCGTTATTGCAGGATATTCAATCCGAAAGCCTCGCGCACGGAGATGCGCGTCGCATTTCGAGACTTCTGGGATTATTCAAACCTCTTGATCCGAAGGAAGTTCCGCCGACATCGTTGCTTCGTGAATTCATTGGAGGAAGCTCCTTCCATTATTGAACATTCAAGAGATTTCGATCTCCCGGTCGGTTTGAAGGAAAGACTCGAACAAGTCATCGAGTCTTTCCCGGTAATTGAGAGAATAAAAAGCGACCCGGTGTTCTTTCCACGCCGCTTTTTATGTGAAAAAAGACCGCGACGGGAAGTTGAAGCCATCGGGTTGTTTTCCGCAATGTTGGCATACGGTAAAGTTCAACATTTCATGCGGGTCATCGATTTGATTCTTAATAAATGCGATGATCGATTTCTCGATCTTATTTCAGACAAGCGTCCGAATATTTGCTGGCCGAAATATCGCCTGAATACCGATAATGAAATCGAAATATTCGCTCGAGGAATCGGAAAGGTAATAAACGACAAAGGCGGATTGTGGGAGTCGTTTAAACCCGGATGGGATAAAGACCTGACGATTAAATCCGGGTTGATTTCCCTCCACGCCGATTTGTGTCGGGTAGTGGCCGGAAAAGTTGAGGCATTGCCCGCGAGTCTTAAACATCTCTTGCCGAATCCCGCGAGCGGAAGTTGCGTGAAGCGATGGAACATGTTTCTGCGCTGGATGATCAGGTCCGATGACGGTATCGATCTGGGTTTGTGGAAGAACGTATCGCCCTCGAAGCTTGTCATCCCCCTGGATCGGCATATAAGCAGAATATCACGCAACCTGGGTTTAACCGAACGATCGCAGGATGATTGGAGAACCGCGCAGGAAATTACCGATGCATTGAGAAAAATGGATCCCGCCGATCCCGTGAAATACGACTTTGCTCTTTGCCATCTGGGAATATCCCGCGTTTGTACTCACGGCAAAAACGCCGATGATTGTCTGGCGTGCGGCTTAAGAAAATTTTGTCGAGCGGGAAAAAATGTTCGTTCCGTCGAGAAATGATTACCGGCTTGATTCGAGAGTTAATGGACGAATGGACGATATGGCCTTGCATGAAATGAAATGAATAGGTTATATTACGAGCCTGTAATTCACCAGGTCGCTGAATTGGGAGGAAAGTATGTTCAATTTTTCTGATTATTTTAAAATGCTTGAGGGATTTCTTTTTCCCGAATTATTTGAAACCAAATTGAAAGGTTTTGAAGATATAATCTATGTTTGGGATATTCTAAAACGGATTCAAAAAGGATTCATCGCCGGGAAGGTTAAACCTCAAATACTCGGTGTTGTAGAAGAAGGAGCCATCCTAAAAGGCGAGGATATTTTCATCGGTCGCGGAAGCCGCGTTCAAGCCGGCGCAATGATAATAGGCCCAACGATTATCGGAGCCAATGTTGAAATTCGCCACGGCGCTTTTATTCGCGGGCATGTCCTCGTCGGTGACGGCGCCATCATCGGCCATGCTTCGGAAATAATACGTTCGGTTTTTCTTCCCGGGGCGAAAGCACCTCATTTCAATTATGTGGGCGATTCCATCTTGGGAACGAAAGTTAATCTTGGAGCAGGAACAAAACTATCGAATCTTAAAAACGATGCCGGCGAAGTAAACGTTAACGCATCCGGGATTGTCTATAAAAGCGCCTTGAAGAAATTCGGAGCAATATTGGGTGACGGCTGCATGTTGGGCTGCAATTCGGTTACCAACCCTGGAACCGTCATGGGGCCGGGCTGTAGAGTATACCCGAATGCGACGGTTTCCGGATATCATGCCCCCGCGACAATAGTGAAATTACGGCAAACACTGGAAACCGTCAGGGCAAAATAATCACGCTGATCGAGAAAGAATTTATACCTTCTCAATAAATAGCCGGTCTAGAACTCGATTCCCGCTCTTGAGCGTATCCCTTTGTCGAAATAATGGCGAATCTTCGCGATTTTCGATACAAGGTCGACATCGCTTAATAGGCTTTCGTCTCCACATCGCCCGGTCAACACAAGTTCGAAATTCTCATGGACGATTCCGATGATTTCCGATACGCTGTTCGGAGGCAGTAGATCGTAAGTAATCGCGGAAAGAAATTCGTCCAATATAACCATGTCGAATTTCCCGGACACGATGCAATCTTTGGCAAGTCGTATTCCACGAACAGCCTCGGTTTTATCTTCATCTTTTATACCAAAGCGAAATGAACCGTCGGGATTCATTCTTTCTACGCCCGTAACATGACATGTCACTCCGATCTTCTCAAGTACGCTGATTTCATTGTGAGCATAGGTTTGCGTTCCTTTGTCGAAGAAAATCAGGCAGACTTTCATTCCGGCGCCTAGAGCTCTGACGGCAAGACCTATCGCCGCGGTGGTTTTCCCTTTTCCGTCTCCGATATATGCTTGAATCATTCTAGTTGTTAGAAATTAGAAATCAAGATTGAAGGCATCGCCGAACGGATCGGCGGAATCGCTGGCATTCTTTGTGTTGGTATTGTCGGAGCCGGAAGTTGTGGCGTTGTTCGCGGTTTTTGCGGCGCCATTCCTGCCGGTTGCGGTCGTATTCGTTTTGGCGTTGTCGATTTTTGCACCTGAGGATGCCGTTGTCCTTGCATTTGTCGTCCCTTTCACGGTTGAGCTTGCCTTTCCGTTATCCGATGCCGCCGCGACTTTGCCTGCCGCGGATGAAGAGGTTTTTGCTGAAGCGGCGTCCTTTTGTATTATCAACGACGGTATTTTTCCGGGAATATCCTTCGGAGGCAGATATTTTCCCGAGGTTGTCGATGAAGACAGAGCGGGAAGTTTCGAGGCGACGATTTTGGGAGCCGCAAGCTTCTCGCCGCTGTTTGTGGGTATTTGAGGGGGTTTATAGACGATTTCTCGCGGTGACACCGTTCTAGCCGCGCCGATTTCCCAAATGTGGTAAAGAGGGACCAAGGGTTTTTCGCTCAAGCTTTTATTTCCAAGCCTGACTACGCTGATATCGCCGTTATCCGCTTTGGATAGAATCGCGATTAAAAAGGGAGCTCTCCAATATCCGCCGGAAAGTTTTCTATCGTATTCCAAAATTACGAGGTATCCTTTTCCTCGTCTTTGAAATCCGACTACTTTTGTCGGACGGTAATCGAAAAGAGTCGGCCCGGGAGCCCACACGAACACCATGTGTTTGCTGAATTCAACATGGGGCATACATTCATTCGGTTGATGTTGCGCCCAGAATTTTTCAAATTCATCAAGGGAGCGAATGATGAAAAAGGGAGGATTCCCGGGATACCCGCTGTCGGAGCCTCCCCATTGGAAAATGATTTTCAGCGGTTTTAGCTGCGGTTGTTTCGCTGAAACATCGATTTTACCCGGTGCGGAGTCGGGAAGAAACAACACGACTAAAAGAATTGCCGATAACAAACGGAATATTCTCATTGTAAAAACTCCGGTTATTTCCATCCTTTGATTATCGCAAGATTCTCTTGTGTCGGGGTTAGAGATAAACCGTTGAATAGAAGTATGTTTTCAAGTATCTGATGCCAAGGACGATCTTTAAGCGAGCAATAAATCGGTAGTTTTTCGGGGTCTTGCCACTTGATTGGGACCCCCGTCTTCCATTTTATGGTGTCGAGAATTCTCGATAGATCTTGGCCGTTGCTGATAATCGTTCCTGTTTTTTCCAGAGCGGGAAACCATCGGATCAATTTTTCGCTGTGGTATGTTCTTACTTGATTCAAAAACCATTGCCAACTGGTTTCACGGATGTGTACAGGGCTGACATATATTATTCCTTCACGACCATGAAAACGATGATGGGGTTTTACGCAATTTTCCAACATCACATCCATGTTGGGAACATGCCTGCACGGCGCCGATTCGGCACTGGTCTCGAAATGGCAAATGTAATCTTTACGGTTGGCGAGTGCCACCATTCTTATTATTTTCCACAAAGGCATCGGAGTGCACCATATGACCTGTGCATTGTCTTTCCAAGGCAAATCTTTGGTCTTTGGGGATAAGGCATAATATGCTCTAGTTCGCTGTTTGTACAATACAACGCAATCATGTCGAACGGCTGTTACGCGAAGATCATTTCCTATCATGAAACCGGGAGATACCAACAACTCGTTGCTTCCCAATTTGTCGGCATATTTGAGCCACGCGGCGCCATCTTCCCCTCGGCTGACCAATCCTTGAACTTCGATTTCCTCCGGGTTGGCGATAATCATCGCATGCGATCGCCCAAATAAGAAAAGCATTGAAAAAATAAAAATAATTATTCCCGTTCGGATCATTGTTCTCATATTTTGATTATCCTTGAAGATTTTTGCTATTGTAGTTTTTACCTCTGTAGTTTAACATAATTGACGAGAAAAACCTATGATTTGCTATCATTAACGCATGGTACTGTCGGATCATCAGGATGCTTATTGTCGCTGCTTTTATAGGGTTAATCGGTGTGTGAATTCATAATATTTTAAGGAGATGAGTAACCATGAAAAAAACCTTTCTATTCTTTGTGGCGTTGTTTGTATCCATGTCTCCGCTTTTTGCACAAATACAAGTTCCCGTAGCTTACGAATTAACTTCGGGATCGCGTAAAATCACGGGAAATCTGACCGGCGGTTCCATTTGTGAACCGGATGGACTAAGCGTATTTGTTGAAAACGGCACCGCCCCCATCATCGTTCCATATCAGAAAATCGATTTTGTCGAAAATATTGCACTCTCTCCCAAAGGCATTCTTTCAATGAATATTACAATGATGGACAACACGAAAATTATCGGAACGGCGAAAATTTCGGATACGGAACCGATAATTATTTTGCAGGATGAAGTTGCTTCCGATACGGTCGCTGCGGCTCCTAGAGTAAGAACATTTAAAAAGCAGGATTTTCGCGGCATAAATAAAATAGAATTCGAAGCCGGTGGTCCGCAGGAAATTTCAGTCGAGGAATTTAAAAGCATATCCGAGGAAATGGTGAAAGCCGTTGAAGAGCGAAACTACGATAAAGCGGTAGAGTGTCACACAAAACTCGCCGATCTTTTGGAAAGCGTAACGAGTTCGGATGATGATTCCGGTGAGGATGGACCGCAATCCGAGAAATAACGAATTCAAAGTTCTGTTCGAAGTCATCTAATTTTCATTTCTTCTTGTTTTTTTTCCAATCAAATGATATCTTTACTCGGAGATGGTAATTCTATTATATATCGTCCAGGGATGGCGTAGATACCCGAAATACGCCAGGATGGCGTGCTTTTTCGGGTATGTTTTCATTTGCTCCCGGTTGTCGATAATATATCAAGGAGGATGGTAATGAGGCCGAATTTGAAGTTGTGTTTTTGCTGTATTTTAGCGATAGCATTTTCTCTCCCTGCTTTTTCGCTTGATAAATCAACATCCGAACGATCGACGGAAGTTACTTTTGGTATGGTCTTATACGGGAACGCAAAAATCCAGATGGAAGCTCTTGAGCCTTTGGCACAATATCTCAGCGAGAAATCGGGCCTTGATATCAAAGTTAAACTTTTTAACGATTATACCAGTATTCTAAACGATATCGATCATGAATCGCTTGACATGGCGCTTCTTTCTCCTATCGTTTACGCGCTATGCCTTGAGGATGCGGATCTTACTTTTCTAGCTACGGAGCTTGAAGGCGGGAAACCTTTTTATCATGCGGTTATTCTCGCAAGAAAAGATAGTTCCATATTGTCATTGAAAGACTTGGTTGGGAAGAAGATAGGTTTTGTCGATCGTTATTCCGCCTCAGGATATGTATACCCGGCGACAATGTTGAAAAAAGCGGGGCTGGTAAAGGATGAAAAGGCGCTTTACACGCCTATGTTTTTGGGATCGCATGATAAAGTGTTGCGGGCTCTTATGGAAGGCAAAATCGATGCGGCCGCTTCATTTGAAAACTACTTCAATTACGCCAAAAACCAAATCGGAGATACGAAAAATGTTACGCTTGGCGATTTTCGTGTTTTAAAGCTGCTTTCCGAACAAATACCCAATGATGCCGTAGTATGCCGATCGATAATCGGGCCTAAAACCATAGAGCGCCTGCGGTTGGCTTTGAAGAATTTCGAAGATGCTAAGAGATCCCCTAAAACGTCGCTCGAAAAAACTCTTTATTCCGGATTCAAACTTGACAATAAGAGCGCTTACGTGTCCGTTAAGAAATTCATAAGGGAAGAAATCGGCGTCAACTATTAAGCTTTGCGTGGCTGAAATGATTCTTGTGTCTCCGCTTTGTCCGATGGTCGGCGATTTTATTAAAGGAGGATGCTAATGAGGCTGAATTTGAAGTTGTGTTTATGTTGTTTTTTTATGTTGGCATTGTCTCTTCCCTCTTTTTCACTTGATAAATCGACATCCGAACGGCTAACTGAAGCCACCCTCGGGATGGTGGTATACGGTAACGTGAAAATCCAAATGGAAACGCTTGAACCTTTGGCGAGATATCTTGGTGAGAAATCCGGTCTGGATATTAAAGTGAAACTTTTCAACGATTACGCCAGTATACTTAATGATATTGATCATGAATCCTTGGATATGGCTCTTCTGCCTACAGTAGTATACGCGCTGTGCATGGATGACGCCGATCTTACTTTTCTCGCAACACAAATAGAAAATGGAAAACCTTTTTTTCACGCCGTTTTTCTCGCGAAAAAAGATGGTTCGGTAATATCCTTGAACGATCTTATTGGGAAGAAGATAGGTTTTGTCGACCGTTATTCCGCTTCGGGATATGTCTACCCCGCGACGATGCTGAAAAAAGCCGGTTTGGTAAAGGATAACAAGGCACTTTACACTCCTGTCTTTCTAGGGTCTCATGATAAGGTGTTGCGATCCCTAATGGAAGGTCGGATCGATGCCGCCGCTTCATTTGAAAACTATTTCACCAATGCCAAAAACCAAGTTGGAGACAGCAAAAATGTTTCGCTCAATGATTTTCGGGTTTTAAAAATGCTGCCTGAGCGAATACCGACGGGTGCGGTCGTCTGCCGAACCGTCCTTGGACCTGAAACAATCGAGCGTTTGCGCAATGCTTTAAAAGAATTCGAGAATGCAAAAAAATCTTCTGGTTCGTCTCTTAAGAACACGATTTATACGGGTTTTAAACTTGACAATAAGAAAGCTTATGAAGCCGTCAAGAAATTCATAAGGGAAGAAATTGGCGTCAATAACTGAAATATTTCCGGTTTTACCGGTATTATATTATGGAGGAAAAAACATGAAGCTCAACAAAATTTCCTGGACTCTCGGTGCTTTGTTGGTATTATCGATTTGTGTTGCTATGCCGCTAGGAGCAAGGACATTGACGGGCGGCCGAGGAATTCCTGTTGTTTCCGATCCAAAGGATTTAAACCTCGTCGATATGAAAAATCTCTCCGACTATCTTTATACCGACCTCAAAAACAAGGGAGATTTCGGTCTTATTCGGCGGGTAGCTCTTGGAATCAAAGCCAAGGAACTAGGCATACCTAATCCGCGGAAAAATCCTCTTTATGCCGGATTCGTTATCAATAAAGGGTCGAGCGGCAATTCCTCAGCGATTCTTGTAGCCTATGGCGATTTGAAATTCAAGGATATTCGAGATGCCGTTGAAAAGGATTATCGTGAATATATGGCGACAAACAAAGGCGTCCCGGTCGTTTCTGAAGGCGATATTGGAGGAATGAATTTTACGAAGTTCGCGTATTCCGAAAGACCTTACGAAGTCTGCGTAGGTCAGTTGCCCGGCAAGAAGATAGTGTTGTGGGGCGCTGTTCCGCAAGGGGACTACAGCACTCTCGAAGAAACCATCAGAGTTGCGAAGGGTGAGGAGAAGCTCAATGACAATCTTCCTTCTGAAATAGAGGCGCAAACATCTTTAAATATTACCAAGAGAGAATCCGAACGCTTGGCTAATTTCAATCGTTCCAAAGGCGGCCTTAGAGCTAAATTCGTCAATGGAATGAAAGGCATTTCTCAACAATTGGGTCTTGAGAACAGCGAAACTTCGGGTTCCGAAGCGAAAACGGCCCTTGATTCGGTTTCCCTCGAGGCAAAAGTTCGGCTTATGCTTGCAACGAGCGAAGCCATAAACGTAAAATATCACTGGGATTTGGACAACAAGAAAGCTGCGGCTTATAACGTTAGTTACACAATCAGCATGAAGGATCCCGGAGAAGCGGAAAATCTCAGATCTCTGATCAGCGAACAGGTTACGCGTCTCAGCGAGAAAAGTCCGCGCGAAACCGAGAAAAATGCTCTCGGGCTGTTAACGGTAAATGATAACGGCAGCGATGTTAATCTTAATTTTACTCTTGATACTCCGGAGGCGCAATTCGAGCATATTTCCCTGTTGGTTTCACAATTGGGTCGATACAAAAACATGACTTCTTTTCTCGATCGGCTTGGCATTGGCGCAAAACCCGAATCCGCTCAGTAACTTCTAATAAATTAAAAGGGCTGCATCATGATTTCTGGTGCGGCCCTTTTCTACATTGATCGCGTATCACGGGATGTTACAATATTCTTGGAATCCGCATAGAATCTTTTTTACAGGCATGCATTTCCGATATGCCGCTCAAAAGACTCGAATCACATCCGGTTTTTTCTTCCCCAAACAACCCACTGCGTTCCGACTGGAATGCCGACAAGCCGTTTTTCAAGCCACTCCAGCCGTGGAAGTGATGCCGGAACCACGTTCAGCCAAGCAGTCCCGGCGGGTTTGATTCCGACTCTCTGCATGTCGATTCTTGCACGGCGAGGCATTAAAAGTCGGGCATCCTTGTCGTAAGGGAGTCTTCGCACGACCCATTGGACGGCGGGATGCAACGGGTTGTGTTCGAAAACCGCGAACAGTCCGATGGGCGTCAGAATGCGCGCGACCTCTTTCATGAATGCTCGGCGTGAACGATCATCGAGGTGATGCAACAGGCATGAACAAAATATTCCTGGTACTGAGGCATCGGGAAACGACAATCGTGTCGCATCGGCGGTCACCAGCCATCCGCTTTCTCCGCGATAACTTCTCAGCAGTTCAAGGTTTTTATCCAGAAGTACTACTCGACAACCCTGAGAAACCAATTCCGCTGAGAATTCACCGTTTCCTGCACCGACTTCAAGCCACCAGGCGATTTCATGATCCAGATTCCGCAAAAATACGGCTTTTCGACGAAGATATATTCTTCGGTTATCACCGAAAACCCTGCGGTTGTCGGCGATAAAACCCTCGGCGCTCCAAGGGATATCGGACGGATTACTCGGCTTGTGAACCACTGATTTCCGATTTTATCAGATATGATGGGCGTCGCTTGACTTCCTTGTATATGCGCCCCATATACTCGCCGATAATACCGAGAGCAAGTAATTGAATGCTGCCGATAGCCGTAATCAAGACGACGAGAGAAGGCCAGCCTCTCGGTAAATTTTCACGCAGCAGTTTCAGCCTTGTTATGAAAAGAGCGAATCCCGCCGTGATCAGCGCCATCAGTGTTCCGGCTATTCCGCAAATCTGCAGAGGTACGACGGAAAAAGAGGTTATTCCATCGAGTGCAAGCTGTATCAAACGACTCCATGAGTATGAAGAAGTTCCAAGATATCTGCCGGGGCGTTCGTAAGCTACCGCAACTTGATCAAAGCCGGCCCAGCTTATCATACCTCGCAGAAATCGAGTTCTTTCGGGCATTTCACGCACGGCATCAACAAGTCGTCTATTGATGATGCGAAAATCACCCGTGTCCGGCGGAATCGGCACCTGGGAAAGAAACGCCAGCAGCCTGTAGAAGGTGAGACAACTTAAGCGCTTTATCATTGTCTCTCCTTCGCGGATTTTTCTTACGGCATAGGCTCCGTCATGACCTTCTCGGAGTTTATTAAAAAGCTCCGGAAGGAGTTCCGGCGGATCTTGGAGATCACCGTCCATCATAGCGACCGCATTGCCGCATGCGTGATCGAGACCAGCATCCAACGCGGCCTGGTGGCCGAAATTACGACTGAGAATTATGATGCGCATTTCGGGAAGTTCAAGTGCTCGGGCGGTTTCAAGTTTCGCCACGGTATCATCCGTGCTGCCGTCGTCAACAAAAACGACCTCGTGACTGATGTTCATTTTCTTGAGAGTCGCCGCAAGTCGTGACGTCAGAGTCGGTATATTGTCTGATTCGTTGTGAACAGGTATGACTACGCTCAGATCACATTTTCTCATGCTCTTATTATATCATAACCCCTTCAATAACGTAGCCGGTCGGGAAAGCCGAAAGGTTGGATCTCTACGCAATGCTGCAGATTCATCGGATAATTTATCAGATAATAAATAAAGATCACCGCCGTGAGAATTATAAGTCTTCGGTGCGAGACGGTTGCAAATTCAGCGACTGTTTGGCCTGTTCCTATCGCTAAAAACGTTGCGAGCGGCAACCTGTATCTTCCAAGCACGACAAATGCGACAATCGTCATGCTGAATATAATCGTGCTCATCGACAAAAAACAACCGAGGATGCGGTGTCGCTCTTTGCGGTTGTCTATCAGGAGCAGGCCGATTCCGACAAGTCCAAGAGGTGCGAGTATTCCGAATCGTATCAGGAATGGGCTTGCCAGCATCGCGGATTTGATTTCCATTGCCTGCAAACTGATATTGTTGGGAAGTTCCCAGGCGCCCCAGAAAAGTATCATCTTTCGATACAAGAGATTGAACCAGCCCCAGGGAGATTTCCATGAATCGATTGTCCTGTCAAACCAGAATTTTGCCTGTTCCCCGGGAGGCAGTCCGGATGCTTCTTGCTTAAGACGCGGATAATCACCGGCGGTATTGAATGTGCCGTTTGAGCCGGCATGGTTTCCGATGAAAAGATTGTCGCCGAAGTTCAGGGTGCCGATGAGTGCGTATCCGTTTTGAATCCAATTTTTCAGCGGTATTACCAGAAAAAACGGTATCCAAAGAAGAAGCGTGGAAAGGATCATCATTCGGCTCGCTCCGCGCTTGTATTGCCACCAAAGAATTGCGGGCCAAAGCGTCGCGATGTTGGGACGCAACAGGTGAAGACACCCCATAAGCACCGAAATGATATGACTTTGCCGTCGGGATGTTTCTAGTCCGACAAGCGCGGCGATCAGCATGACAAGGAATATGTTATGAATCGACTCCAATAATAGAAATTGCTCGTAAAATATAAAAGGCTGGTATAAGGCGAAACATACACCTGCCATTGAAGATGCGGCAGTTCCAACACCGAATCTGCGAAGTGCAAGGAACATCATTGGGCCGAGACATGTGCCGAGCAGCATTTGAAGAATGAATACGGTTTCCTGATCTCCCCCAAGTCTCAGTATAAGCCCAAGCATGTGGTAATATCCCGGATTCGTATACATTGCCGATTGAGGTGTTTTCCCTGCCGCGACGGCTTTCGCAAGGTTCAGATGGATTGCCATGTCTGAAATCGGCGGCGGATAGTAGAAAAAAACATAATTGTTTGTTAAATCGGTATGAACGACAAATCGTATGGTACAACCCATGATAAGAAGTCCGATTATGATCAGGGTTCCGGCGCTGACCGAATATCTGTTCAATTGCATGGAGGACAATATATCACACAAAAGATTTCATTCTCTATTATTCCGGGTTTCAGGGTCCAGGCAAGTTGATTACATTACCAAGCTGTTTTTTTCATTCTTTCCGCGATTATCATTCTGAAAAGAAAATCAAGAAATTTCATGAAAACCTGATTTGCGGATTCGATCTTGCCGATCTGATTTTTCTTTATTTTAGGCAATTCAACGGCATGCCATGTGTCGAGAAAAGCCTGAAAAGAAAAAAACTCATTTTTCATGTGGCTGAAGACGGACAGAGATTTTGCTGCCATGATTTTCGATATTGTCCAAGCAGTAGGGCAGATCATTTGTGAAGCTCTTTTAAGACTGCCGGTTTCAGAGGAAAACGGATAGCTTCGACAAACATTTGGGCGAAAACCATGAATTCCGCATCGACCTTGCTTTCCAATTCGCATGAGGAAAATGCAATGATTTCTTTTCCTTTTAAGGGAAAGCAAATACCTCTCTTTTCCACCAAGGGAAAATGCGTATGGAGAATAGCTGAGATTTTCCTTGGTAAATCGTGTTGCCGTTATAAAATCCTTCATTTCCAATTTCAATGCTTTATGAATTCGAAACATATCGCATGGACTGAGAAAAACGGTAAATTCGGAGCAGCAAGATGTGATGCATTCATGACAAGGAATATTTTTAATTTTAATACCTCGATTCATTTGTTGCTTTTCAGTCCGTAAGACAAAAAAGCAACCGTTATGTCGTCATGCCGGTTCCTTGTTTCCGCAAAATTTCGCAATGATGAAAAAGAGACACTGCAGCGAATTTCAGACCTCCTGATCTCTAGGATTTAGGGCTGATCCCAATTTATAGATCAAGCGGAAATTAGTTCCAGGGAAAATGATTTCGGTTTTTGTCAATTCCTCGCATAGATGCTGTACCGATTTATCCGA
>Ga0209749_1002067_pt1 | contig 14712 bp, 19 predicted proteins | sample EPASupsiteSAE347_FD_187267 | JGI IMG/M metagenome (GOLD analysis project Ga0209749, IMG submission 187267) | Bioremediated contaminated groundwater from EPA Superfund site, New Mexico - Sample SAE3-47 (SPAdes) (version 2) | ecosystem: Environmental > Aquatic > Deep subsurface > Groundwater >... | reverse complement strand
GATATCGATGAGTTGGCGGATTACTTGAAGTTAAAGAAGCAGACCATCTATAATTGGTTGAGCCAGAGAAAGATTTCCGGTATTAAAGTAGGAGGAGTCTGGAGATTTGACCGCAAGGATGTAGATAGCTGGCTTCAAAGCAGCAAGCGTCAATCTATGTCTCCGGCCAACGGGAAGCAGCCGGGCGTGTCTAAAGCGGGAGCAGATCAATGAGTGAGTTAGGTATATATTTCGGTTCCGATTTAATTGATGTTGCTGAAGTCAAAGGGAAGAAGCTGTTGAATAACCTGCAGATTCCCCTTTTGGGAGTAGCCGGCAATGAGTTGGAAGAAAAGATACCTACCGAAATTAAGCTAGTCGCTTCCTTTAATGACGCCTTCAGGAGGCATAGAATTGAAGCTAAGGAGGCTTGCCTTTGTCTTTCGGGCAGAGATTTGATTATCAGGACTTTCGAGATTCCGGTTCTGCCTAAAAAAGAATTACAGAGCGCTATAATCTTCGAAGCCAAAAAATACATACCTTTTAAGGTAGAGGAGCTTATTTCGAGTTATCAGGTCGAACTGGATAAACTGAGCCGTATAAATACAGTTTTGTTTATCGGTATCAAAAAAGATGCTTACGATAAATACTTCTCTATTCTTAACCAGTTGCATATAAAAGTAAGTTCGATTGAGTATTCCGGATTCAGCATTTCAAGGATATTGAGACTGTCCGGAGTCAAGGATGGCGGAATAACAGGAATACTCTGTTTTGATTCCAATGCCCAGAACGAAATTAACTTTACCGTTTTAGACAGCGGTTTTCCGTTGTTTAGCCGCGACATAAACTTGTCCAGCGTTGTCCCGAATGATTTGGATTTTTCCACTGTTTCCGCGCCGTTATCATTAGATAAGCTTAAAGCGGAAGTGCGGGTATCTTTGGATTATTACCACTCTAAATTTCCTGCCAAGCCTTTGAAAAATATGTTCGTGATTTCCGGTTTTGACTGGTGGAAAGACCTGGAAGCTTTTATAAATGATCTGGGTTTATCCGGTAAGTTTATCGATATTTCCAAAATACTCAGCAAACCTATGGTATTTTCTTCCGGTTTTGTCAAGAGCTACGGCGCAGCAATCTCCAGGGCTCTTCCTACAAAAATACGGCTTAATTTGATTGAAAGTTGGAAGAAGGATGCTAGGTTAAAAACCGATGCCAGCCTGGATTTGGTGTCTTTGATTAAGGATGTCAGATTTGATTTTCGCGTGATTACCGTTGCTGTTTTAATTTGCCTTGGAGCTTTTTCCTATGGAATCTTTCGGTCTCATTCGTTAAATCAGGCCTTAAACTCTGTAATTGGCAAAAGAGTGGCTGTTGCCAGGGTTAATCCCGAATCAAATTATGAAGAACTTACCGGCATTGTCCTGAAGCATAAGGAAACATTGGATAGTTTTGATTACCTTGTCAGGAAACAGTTATATGTCACGGAAGTCCTGGGGGTTATTCCCCGGATAATCCCCAAAGGAATATGGCTTACGAAATTTGCCATGGAAAAAAAAGATAAATTGGTTGAACTGGTGTTGGAGGGTATGAGTTATTTGGGCGACAGCAATGACGAATATCAAGCGGTAAATGATTTTTATAACGGTTTAAAAGAAAGTCGGGAGTTCGCCAAATATTTCAAAGATATAAATATAGTTTTTATCGATCATACCCAGTTTGACCGGGCAATGGTCACTACATTCTTGATATCTTGCAAAGCTAATAAAGAGGCAAAGTGAGATGATTAAAATAGAGCAGGTTGACAGGTATAAGAATTTGATTGTAAACATAGCTATAATCATCGCGGCCTTGATCATAGCTCATAATATTTACAATGCTAATCTTGTTGCCGGAACAACTCTAAAAACCAAGATAGGCGAAGAGGAAAAGAAAAACCTTGAGTTGGAAAAAATAGGCGGGATGGAGAAAAAGATAACTGCTTATAAGAAATTGTTTCCCGGCAAGGAAGCGGGCGCGGTTATGAATGACATTGTTGGTATCGCCAAAATTTCAAAGGTGGAAGTTTTGTCTGTCAAGCCCTTGCAGGGAGAAATAAGGGGCGATTATCTTAAGAATAGTTTTAGCGTTAGCGTTAACGCCTCGAATTACGACGATTTGGCTAAATTCATTAATGCGCTGGAAACCTCCCGCAGTTTTTACATGATTGATGGCATGGATATAAACAGGAAGGATGTCCAGGATAGCAGTAAATTGACCGTTAACTTGCGGATGAGCTCGATTACCGCGAAAGTCAAATAACAAAAATGCAAAAGGCCTTTATTGTAATGATTAGTTCGCTGTTTAAGAGCCGAGTTTTCACCGGCAGGGTTCGGATTTTGTTTCGGGGCAGCCTTAAGTTGGTTTTCGGGCTGGGCGTATTTTTGACGGGCGTTTTTTCTTCGGAATCATTCGCCGAGTCGAAATTTGATTTTGTTCCGCCAAAAACGCTTGAAGCGGATGAAGCGGTCAAGAAAGGTTCGATTCCTGAAAATAGCAATAAGAATGAAGAGATTGTTCGTCCGACAATAGTATATTCTAGTCAAGGGTTAAGAGATCCTTTTAAGCCTTTGGTAACAAAAGAAAGCGAAGGGGACGTCAAGAAGAATATGCAGAAAGAAATCCCAAAAGAAACCAGGCCATTGCCTGAGATGAAAGTGCAAGGACTGCTTTGGGGAGGAGCTTTCCCTCAAGCTATTATAAATAACAAAGTGGTAAAAACAGGGGATATGATAGGAGAAGTAAAAGTTGCGGAAATAAGTAAAGAAGGTGTAACCGTTATTTTTTCCAATATGGAATATAAATTGTCTTCTCCGGCTCTAACGGGTCTGCAGCATAAAGCTAAAACATAAAGGAGGAACCATGAAAAGTATTTCTCGATTATTAGTTTCCATATTCTTTTTCTTTAATATTATTTTTTCTCCCGGGTTATATGTTTACGGAGCATCGGCTCCGCTGTCCGAGGGAGATGTTTTTATCTCCATGGATTTACAAGATGCTTCTCTGAAGGACGTGCTGAAGCTTCTTTCGATCCAGTCCGGGTTGAACTTTGTAGCTTCCGAGGCGCTTGAGGACAGGAAGATAACCCTTTATATGGATAAGGTGCCTTTAAAAGAGGCGATGGATAAAATATTCAAAGCCAACAATCTTACTTATGACTTGGATAAAGAAGCCAGCGTTTTTATCGTCAATGACTGGGGGAAACCTGCAGTCAAGACAGTAACGAAGGTTTTTTACTTAAAACACGCTACGGTTTCTTCCTCTTCATTAAAAGAGGAAATGAAGAATAATTTAAGCGGGACAAGCAGTAGTTTCTCCAATTCCTCTGGTTCCTCCGGTTCCTCTGGTTCTTCTAGTTCCTCGGGTTCGTCTTCTAGTTCCTCGGGTTCGTCTTCGAGTTCCACTTCCGATACCGGCAAATGGAAAGTTGAAGAGGAAAGCGGCATCACTCAGGCGATAAAGAAAATTTTAACCAAGGATGGTTCAGTAGTGGAGGATTACCGGACTAATAGCCTTATAGTTACGGATATACCCAGTAAGATGGAAGTAGTAACTCAAGTTATTGCCTCGCTGGATGTTTCTGTCCCGGAGGTTATGCTTGAGGTTGAAATTCTGGATGTAAGCAAGAAAAATGTCGATCAAATCGGTTTTAAGTTCGGGCAAACGCCGTTCAGTATAGCCATAAAAGGAGCTACTATTAGCACCGAGTATCCTTTTAGCCCTTCGATGTATTCGTTTAGAAGCGTTGCCAAAACTCTTACTTCTGGGTCGATAGATGTCAGTAACGGGAATAACGGGACCAGTATTTATAATATGCAGCTGGATTTCTTAAGGGTGCAAACCGATACAAAATTCCTGGCGCGGCCGAAAATACTTACTTTGAATAATGAAACTGCCGAGGTGAAAATCGTTACTGATGAAGCTATAGGCGTTACTTCGACAAGCCAGACCACTACAGGTGCGATAACCGCAACCCCCGAGCGTTATGAAACCGGCGTCTCGCTAAGAGTAACCCCCCAGATTGATCTTGAGGCCGGAGAGATTCTGATGTTTGTTTATCCGCAGGTCTCCGAAGCCTCGACTACCAGCTCTACTTTTAACAGCGGTGGCTCGACATATACGTTTCTTAATCCGGAGGTGCGCAGTACCAAAACCACTGTGCGCGTAAAAGACGGCGAAACCGTAGTTTTAGGCGGTTTAATCCGGAATCAGAATAGCACGGTTATCACTAAACTTCCTTTTTTAGGGGATATACCTTTTTTAGGAGCTTTATTCAGGCATAAGAGCCAAAGTCCGGGACAAGAAAGAGAACTTTTGGTTTTTATTACCCCGCATATTGTGAAAAGCGATAAGGCCCCTTCTGTTCCGGGTAAAAATGCGGTTCTTCCTTTGCGGGAACAGGCTAAAATCGTTCCTTTGGCCCGGCAGCAGAGTATGAGCACTTACTTGAATAGTTTCGAAACTAAACGTTAACTTATCTTAAAATCTATGTTGAATAAAGGAAGATATCTGAAATTAGGCGAGCTTCTTATTAAAGAAGGTTTGCTTGATGAAGCTCAACTGGAAAAAGCCATATCTGTCCAGCGTCAGGAAGGCGGCAGATTAGGTGAAGTTTTGGTCAAGCTCGGTTTAGTCAAAGAAGACCAGATGGTGGCGGTTTTGGGTAAACAGCTCAATGTTCCCTATTTTTCGCTGGGCACAGGCGGGATGCTTAAACCGGCAATAGATCAGGGGCTTGAACGGCTTATACCGCATGACTTTGCCATCAAGAATTCCGTTCTTCCTTTGTCCCGCACCTTGCGTTCTTTGACTGTAGCTATGTCTGATCCTTTGGATTTGATTCTAATCGATAATCTAGGCAGATTGACCAATTGCGAGATTAATCCTGTTATCGCTACAAAACCCGATATTGTCAAGGCGATCGGGGATTTCTATGGTAAATCCGCGATGTTGAAACAGGCGGTAGAGGATACCTATGATGTTCCTTCATCTGAATCTGCCGCTACGGGAGTGATTTCCGAAGAAGAATCCGATCAGGAATTGAGTTTGGATAAATTGGTTGCCCGGGCTGAAGAAGCCCCGGTTGTAAAATTGGTCGACTTAATAATTCGTCAGGCAATCGATGAACGGGCTTCGGATATCCATATCGAACCGTTTAAAGACAAGATATCTTTAAGGTATCGTATCGACGGGAAATTGTATGAAATACCTCCTCCGGCAAAACATCTGCATATGCCGATTATCTCGCGTATTAAAATTTTATCAAAACTGGATATCGCCGAAAAACGACTTCCCCAGGACGGTTCGTTTCTGGTACGGATGGGAGAGAGGCCCATAGATATCCGCGTTTCTTCCATACCTACTATTTACGGGGAGAAGATAGTAATGAGGCTGCTTGACCGCAGCCAGGTTGTTTTAGACCTTGGTAAACTGGGTTTTGAGCCAAAGCAGCTTGAACTCATTCGAAAATGTATAAAAACTCCTTACGGATTAATTTTTCTAACCGGGCCTACAGGTAGCGGTAAAACGACTACTTTATACGCAATATTGAGCGAAATAAGAAGTTCTACCAAGAATATCGTTACTATTGAGGATCCGGTAGAATATAAACTTGATGGCGTTAACCAGGTTCAAATCAAACCCGAAATCGGGCTTACTTTCGCTACCGCCTTGCGCAGTTTTTTGAGGCAGGATCCTGATATAATGCTTGTTGGCGAGGTCCGCGATTTGGAAACCGCTCAAATATGCGTGCGTTCGGCGCTTACCGGGCATTTGGTTTTAAGCACGCTGCATACCAATGATGCTCCTACAGCTATAAGCCGCTTAATGGATATCGGTATCGAGCCGTATATGTTATCTTCTTCTTTGATAGCTGTAATCGGCCAGCGTTTGGTTAGAAAATTATGTTTGGAGTGCAAGGAAGCTTATGAGCCAAAGCCGGAAGAACTCAAGAATATAAAATTGAAAGCGGATTTGATTTATAAAGCCAAAGGATGCGCGAGATGTAATAATACCGGGTATAAGGGGAGGGTTTGCGTTTCGGAAGTTATGTTTGTGAACGAAGAAATAAGGAGTTTAATCAGCCAGAGGGCGCCATTTCAACAGATAAGGGACGTTGCCAAATCTTTTGGGATGCAAACATTGTATGAGTCAGCTCTTAAAAAAGTCGAGGAAGGTTCAACTTCTCTGGAAGACGCGCTTTCAATTGCCTTAGGAGCGGAATAATGGCTAAATTCTCCTATATAGTCCGGGATAAAACCGGGAATAAAATCAGCGGGATAGAAGAAGGAGCGACGCAGGATGAGGTAGTCAACCGTTTGCAGGCCAAAGATTTTATAGTAATAAACATCTTTTCCGATTCCGGGCAGGGAGCCGCGCTTTCTTCCGCCTCAGGAGCTTCCACAAAAGGAAAAATCAACACTAAACACAATCGGGTTACCGAAGGAGACCTGACCCTTTTCTGCCGTCAGTTGGCCACGCTTCTTGGCTCAGGGGTAACGATTCTAAAGAGCTTGAATATAATCTCGCAGCAGGTTTCCAGTAAACTGCTTTATTTGATAATCAAAGATTTGGAAAAGAATATGGAAGCGGGGTTAAGTTTTCATGAAGCGATGGCTAAGCACCCTGCGGTGTTCACCGAGCTTTGGATTCATTTGGTGGAGAGCGGCGAGGCCAGCGGAAACCTCGCGGTGGTTTTAAGCAAGCTTGCCAGTTACCTTGAAAGGGATGCTGCTTTTAAGAAAAAGCTTATCTCGGCGTTGATTTATCCGGCAATATTATTTTTGGCAGGTATATCAGCCTTGTTGTTTATGACTGTTAAGATAATCCCTACTTTTGCCGAAATCTTCAATAATTTCAATATTAAAATGCCCTTTTTAACCTCACTCTTGATACATACAAGCAAGTTTATCCGGTCTTATTTTTTGTTAATCACTGTTGCTTTAGTTGTTGGGATTTGGTTTTTACGCAGGTATATTTCGACTAAAAACGGAAAAAGGCAGCTCGAAAAGTTTATTTTAAAGGTGCCTGTTTTAGGCGAAGCGTTTCGCATCTTGATTATCGAACGGTTTACCTCCGAAATGTCGACCCTTGTGGAAAGCGGCGTGCCTATACTTTATTCTCTTGAAATTGCCGAACATAGCGTCAATAGCGTTATCCTGGGAGAGATTGTTCGCAGTGTTAAAGATGATGTCCGCGTCGGTAAATCCTTGGGAGCTTCTTTGGATGAAAGAAACTTTTTTGACCCGATGGTAGTCCAGATGGTAAACATCGGCGAAGAGATCGGCGAGCTATCTAATATGTTCAAAAGGCTGAATGCTTTTTATCAGGAATATCTGGATACGTTTCTTACGCGTTTTACCACTATGTTCGAGCCGATTATGCTTGTTTTTATAGGAGCTATTATAGGCTTGATGGTTATCGGCATGTTTCTTCCGATATTTGAAATTGCCCAAATCGGGACCAGATAGAAAAAAACATTGCAATTCCTGGGGATTATGTTACTATAAGCACTGAAGATTAGCGGAATATTATTTAACAACAACCTAGAAAGGGAGGAAAGAAATGAGAAAAGGCGTTAGCGGTTTCACATTGATCGAACTTATCATCGTAATCGTAATCATCGGTATCTTGGCTTTGGTTGCCTTGCCGCGTTATTTCGCCAACATCGAAAGCGCCCGGAGAGCGGAAGCGTATAGCACGATGGATGCCTACCGTAGCGCAGAATTAGCCTATTATGCCAAGTATGGGTCGTATTCTGCAGTTGCCAGTTCAGCTGCTCTTAAGGTAGATATAGATGGCGATGGAAGTAATGATATAGCAGTGCAAGGTAATCCAACTAATTTTACTTATGCTGCCACTACTGCCGGTGTTATTACTGCAACTGCCGTAACAGGCACAACCAATTATTATATGTGCGTGGAGACGGGTAAGGGAAGCTCAGGAGCGGCTAGCTGTTAGTAATAAAAATAAGGACTAAGCTGGTGAATAAAATAGGCAAGGATAATGCATTCACATTGATTGAATTGCTTATTGTAATAGTTATAATCGGAATTTTAGCTAGCGCAAGCCTGCTAAGATACGGGCCGGTTATAGAAAATGCGCGTTCCGCAGAAGCTTATACTGTTTTAGCCGAAATAGCTTCTGCGGAGAGCAGCTATTATGTAGATAATAGCGCTTATACATTTACTTGGTCGGATTTGGATCGATATGATTCTGCCCCGGCAAGCGAAAACTTTACTTATACTTTAGATTCCAGTTATTACGGTAAGGCTACGCCTAAGTCTGGAAAAGGATCTGTTACTTACTATATGTGTTTTAACGGGACCAACAAGGGAACATCCGCGCCATCGTGCCCATCCAGTACTTAACCTAGGAGGGAATAATATGAATAAGAGGGGATTTACTTTATTGGAGCTTATTCTGGTGGTTGTGGTCGTAACCATTCTTGCCACAATAGCCCTTCCTAATTACGCTAAATCTAAGAGAAGGGCGATAGCCAAGGAGGCTATCTCTAATCTTAAGTTAATAGCTGCCGCAGAGAGAATCTACAGGATGGAGAATGATTTTTATGTCAGTTCCTGTTCGTGCTCGGATTCTGCTACTTGCATAGAATCCTCGACCGGATGCAACGCCCTGCTTAAGCTGATGCTGAATACCACAAATTGGGAATATAGCGTGAGCGGTTCCACTACCGCTGTTACTGCTACGGCTACCTATAAAGCTAATAGTTCCTGCACATATAGTATCGCCAGTTCAGATTTTAACGCGGATCCGGTAAAATCAGGCGGAACGAGTTGCCCCTAGGCAGCAATGAATAAAAAAGCCTTAAGCCTGCTGGAAATCATTATTTCTATGGTGATTTTGGCTTTGGTTATTACCGGCATAGTCAATGTTTTTGTGGCGGCTAAAAGTTTCATTCAGCGCAGCCGTTATCGGACTACCGGTGGAGAGTTGGGCAAAATATTCCTTGATCCTTTGCAGGTTTACATAAGGCAGGATACCTGGGCTGGAAGTAATTGTTTTAATACCGATAATGCCTCTACTCCGGCTAGTATGGCCGATTGCTCATCCGTTCCTTCCGAATATACAATAGGGTCTTCTACTTATACTCCTCAATACTACATAAGTAATGTCGATACGGATGTTAAAAAAGTAAAGCTTAAAATTACTTTACCTTCAGTCGAATAATGTTGATTTTATCCCGTAAATCCATCACCCTTATTGAACTTTTGATAGCTCTTTCGCTGCTTGCGGTAATGGTTTTGAGTATCAATAGCATAGGGGTATTCAGCCGTTATCATTCCGTTTCCGCGGATCGCCGGGCTAAAATCCAAAACGAGCTTTCTTTGTCTCTGGAACATTTGACTAAGCATCTTTCTACCGCTACAGGCAATGAAACACTTTATGGCGATGATTCAGCTGTGTATATCAGCCCTAATTCTACAAGCACCACTGTTTTGTCCGTTTTTACGGATGCAAATTTCGATGGGCTGGCGGATTCCACCAATGATTACTGGATTGGGTATAATTTTAATTCAAGCACCCATCAGTTAAGTTATTGCGGGCAATGCGCCAGCGCTTCCTGCGGTTCATGTTCGGTCACGACGGAGTATCTTTCTGAGCATATAACCGCCTTCTCGGCTGAAAAGAAATTATCCGCCGGTGAAAATTATATAGAGGTAGCTCTTAGCGCCTGTTATGACCCCGCGCAAACACACGCCTCTTGCGGCTCTGCGGATAACCCTGATATTTCTATGTCTACCAGCGTCGGTTTACCCGCGGTCGCCATCAATTAAATCTCCGCTATAGAGCCTGTCTTGCGATTATCCCGATTTTGTTTTTTGAGTTAGGCGGTATTTATGATATAATCAAAAAAAGGGGCTGTAGCTCAGTTGGGAGAGCGCCTCGTTCGCAAAGCGTTTGAGTTATTTTTCATAAACTGTTGAAATTGCTAATAATTTATTGGTTAGCAATAAGTTAGATACAAAATTGAGTTAGTGGAATTTAGCGAAAATTAGTTGATTCTGATTAAATCGGTTACAAATCGGTTACAAGGAAGATTTATTTGCGGAATCTCTGATTTTTGCCTCGACCAGATTTACAACTGCTTCATGTATAAGCTCAGTGTCAAGATTCTCTCGCCTATCTCCGCAGCCAGGGCAAATTAAAATCGAAGTTCTGTTATAAACCCAAGAAGCCTCTGTCCAGACATACTTTACCTTGCATTTAATACAGTAAGGTGTTTCTTCGACGTATGTTTCTTCAGGGTTAGAAGAAACATGTGTTCGCCAACTAAGATTCTGATAGTTAAAAAAGAATGGTTTGAATTTTGATTTTCTAGGTCTACCCAATTTATACGCAGTGAAAAAAATTATAAGCGATAGAGCTAATAATAAACCAAGTGGTAATGTTTTTTGCACATTTAAAAGTTGTATTAGCTTTTGAAAGTATTTCCACACAAAGAATAATCCACCGCCAAATAAGCAGCGAGTTATAACGTCTTTAATGGTGTCTCCAAAAATACTAACTAGAAATTTCTTAATTGTATCTTTTAATTTAATCATTGTTTAGCTCTGGCTGACCTCAAGAATTCATTATACTGCTCTACAAAAAACAATTTAAACTACTCACTATTATACCATTAAATACTTAAAAAATCTGTTTTCTGACTTCAAAAAGTAGTATAATAAATCAATGGTCAAGGCAGAGTTAAAAATAAGAACAAGAAAATAGGCTAAGTTTTGAGGCAATCCTTAGATATTAAGGGTTGCTTTTTTAATATAAAGGGGGTTTTAAATGCAGATAAAAACATTATTTAAATTAAAAAACGAAGATTTTACTACAACAAAATTTATTATTCTTGTTATTTTAGCACCTATTGCGTTAATGGTATTTGACGCTCTTATAGGTTTTATTTTTTACAGGATACGCAAAGAACTTGTAGGAGTTCAGATGCAATTATTCGGGTACTTTTTATACTTATCTCTGGGGCTATGGATAGCAACAGGATTTTATAAGTTTGTTTATATTAATAGAAAAAAGCTCGTATCGGCAGTAATTATTGCAACAATAATTTTAATAGTAATTAAGTACTTATTCGCAGTCAATTATATTAATTCAGAATTAGGCGGTTTAGCTATTAAAGGTGCATTGGTAGAAACATTTACGGTACTATTTCGTTATGTGTTTTTACTTTTATTTTTTTACGAACAGAGAATAAAATTCATTCTTATGAGGCTAAGAATGTTAACTATGATGTTGAAGACCCTACAACTAAACTTAAACATGACATGGGTATTTGCCCTAAATGCGGAGCACTAACAAAAACAACAAATGTTAGGTTTTTATCTTTTATGGGTAAAGGTGAGAGGTATTTTTGTGATACTTGCGGTGTTTTTATTAAAGGCAATCCTTTGCACGGTTTTTTATTGGGTATAACGATAGCCATACTTTCTTCTTTTTTAGCAATAAATCAAGTTTTAGTTATTAGTGATAACTCTGGCAAAAATTCCTCATCCTCTTATTCTAGTCTTTTATTTTTAGTATTTTTGTATGGCGTATTTGATGGATGTAAAGCTGTAGTTATGGGCATTAGAGGTTTAACGAAGAATAGGAAGCAGCAGGGATAGCTAAAGAAATAGAAGCGGAGGTGCGAGAATGAATCAACTTTTAGTTTTTTTACCCATTATAGTTTTAATTGGGATTTTATTTCTTTTAATAACGAAACTTGCTCCAAATAATAATAGGTCTCTTGGAGTTACCATATTTGCCATTTGGCTTGTATTTAATGGTATTCTTGCGTTGCGGTATGTTCAATCGATAGGCTTTTTTGCCTACGGTATTGTTGCGATATTCATGAGTCTAGCCGTAGGGATAATTAAACTTAAAAATAAGGCTCGTATTGGTGTTTTCATTATCTTTGCTTTGATAAGCTGCCTTTGGGGTTTATCCGTTTTAATTACTATAGGGCAACCAGACGTAATGGCAGGACGTTTAGGGTCTTTCTTGGCAAACCTTATTTTTCTTGGGGTTGTTATTATTTTCTTAACAAGACCCAAAGTAAAGGAGCAATTCAAGTAATACCTTTATTATTTAGGCAGTAGGAGACTAAGGGAGAAATAAAAAAGAAAGGGTGAAAATGGATAGAGAAGAAATAATGAAAGAACTTAAAGAGCTTCAAGCAAGAGAAAATCTTCAAGATATAATACGAGCTTTTGAAGGAGTGCCTATCTGTATATTAATGTGTGAATTGTCAATTACATCAATAGAAGAAATGCATACAGAAATTCTAGGGTTACGGAATGCCGGTAAAATTAAAAGCAGACACTTAATCTCCGAAACTTTGGATATAAAAAGAGAAGGGTTAAGTTTTCTAAGCACAGGTATTAAATTAGTTGAGTAATAAATAAAACCTTTAGCCTTATTAAAAAATAGCCTCTACAATGCCATCCACGTCTCGTAGCAGCCCCCTAGTTAAACAATAATATTTATTACGCCCTCTTTTTTCTTCAAAATAAGCATAAATTAATAATAAGCACAAATTTATCACCCGCAAAGGCTAATTATGACTCCCGCTAAGCACACCCGTAACGCTCCCGTTGAGCTCACCCGTAATTCACCCGTAAATTAAATTTCATTTACGAGCAAACGAAAGAATAATACAGTAGGTTAGGCTTTGATTTTTGAGCGTTAATTTGCTAAAAATAACCCCCCATAGCCTAATTTAACCATTTTAGCTTCAATTAGATGAATAGATTTATTTAATTGCTTAAATGTCGATAAAAAATGCATTAACTTAAGAGTTAATGTAAATAATTTATCCCGCTCGATTCAATAAGTTAATGCTAAATAAATTTCTTTAATATCTAGCTTTAGCCTCCGGTGCTGTCTTTTTCCCGATAACTTTATCTATAACCCTTCTTTATAATAGAAGGAGCTGACAGACAGGATAGATTATTTATTTCCTTCTTGAAGGTTATAGGTACAATTTAATGTATACTTATAGCATAAGAATTAGGTTAAGATTTACCCCATAAACCTTGATAGATAGCAAACTATGTGTTATACTTGTATTGTAATACAAGGCAATAATAAGAAGCAAAATTGAAAAGGAGCGTTCAATGTCAGCAAAAGCAAGGTTTCAAAGAACATTTGCAATAACAGAAGAAGAAAATAAAAAGCTGGAGACAGTTTTAAATTCAGGCATCAAATTTATAGATTTTATTAGAAATTCAATCGATGCAGCCTATAAGAAGGTATTGAAAGAAAAAGGGCGTTGAGCTAAAGAATAGATTACAATTTATGTTACACTCTAAGTATTAGGAAAATATTTTTTTCTCCGCTTCTTTAAGGATTTGTAAAAGTACTTATTAAAGAAAGGAAAACAAATGTTGACACGAAAGCGAGCCTTAGAAAAATTCGAAAAGTATCTCGAACAGAGAAACCAAAGTAAAACTTATTTCCCTTACATTAAGATACTCTTTAATTATCTGAATCGGAATAAACAAACCTTATTTGGCTTAACCGAAGAGCAGTTATTTTGTTTTTTGGAAAAGTATTCTATAAATACGAAAAATCTTTTTTTAAAAGCGTTAAAGAAGTATTTCATTTGTTTTTCAATTAAGACCTCCTTAGCAACAGCCTTGATAAGTAAGGAAATTAAACTTATCAAGCCAGATATAAGATTAAAAGATTATCCTGACGAGTTAGAAATAAAGAATAAAGTATACCCAAAGTTAAAAGAGCGAGAACATATTATCGCTGATTTTCTTATAGCGACTGGATTGCGTAAATCGGAATTTCTAGCTTTATCAAGGAGAGACCAGATAGACCTAAATAGACGGATAGTAAAGGTTCTGGGTAAAGGGCGTAAAGAGCGAATTGTTGCATTTCCTCAATCCGTTTCTGATGAAATTAAAAGATTATTTGCTCAAGAGCCTCAAATTAAACCTAATGTTTTTAATTATACTCTAGGTAAACTACGGGGATTATGTAAAAAGATGACGCAAGAACTTCAAGTCAAGGTTACACCGCATAGCCTTCGCCATATTTTTGCTTTGAGCTGTTATAAAAAGGGCTTACCCCTTGTGTCGCTAAGTCATTTACTTGGACATTCAAATTTGGAGACAACAAGAATCTATCTGAATGAAACTAATGAGCAGGTTGTCGCTAACTATAATGCCATGAAGGGATAAAAATGGAAAAACTAAACGAGCATTACTCTTTACATAAATTACTAAAGTATAAGAATATTGCTGCTGAATTAAGAGACGATAATTGCGAAGAGTTTTATAAGGCTTATGAACTCAACAAAAAGAACTACTATTTCTATCTGCCCGAATTAGAGTATTTACAGAGACTGTTTGAACAGGTGGAACTTTGCATACCACCATTTAAGACCAGTCGTTATAATAAAGAGAGACCCGAAATTCAAACAGGTCAAAGAGCGACCCGCTACATACTTAAAGATACCCAACTTTCCTATTTTCCAGATACACACTTGGTAAAGATTGACCGTAAAGCTGATACTTTCGTCAATTCTTGGACAGTAGAGACTTACCCCCAGTTACGGAGACTGGTTGACTTCTTTTTAGAAGAGATTAAGCCGATATTAGAAGGAAAAATATAGCCTATTTTTAAGTAAAAGTAAAAGAGTTATACATTTTGATTTCTAATTTCTTTATCCTATTGTTAGAC
>Ga0209749_1002065_pt1 | contig 14721 bp, 13 predicted proteins | sample EPASupsiteSAE347_FD_187267 | JGI IMG/M metagenome (GOLD analysis project Ga0209749, IMG submission 187267) | Bioremediated contaminated groundwater from EPA Superfund site, New Mexico - Sample SAE3-47 (SPAdes) (version 2) | ecosystem: Environmental > Aquatic > Deep subsurface > Groundwater >... | reverse complement strand
CATGATTCAATTCATGAAATCCCATCTTTACGAACCTTTACATTTCTTCATACTATGACAACACAATCATATGATTTTATGAGCTATAATCATGTTAAGGAAAAAGAGAGACATGAAAAAAACTCTTACCTCGCATCGTCATCCTTTTAATGACTTCGTAATTTATATTGTTCCTTTTTTACACGATTTTCTTCGTCGGGTTCATACGGTCCCGAGAAAATTCCTCAGTGGAATTCGTTGGCGTCATGATCCCGCAGGTGCTCTCGATTTCTTCACTCCGGTCACCTTTCCCAGCTCCCGGAAGTCTACCAGATCAAGGATATCCCGTAGGCGTTTTTCAATGGTGTGTGTTCCCATATCTAAATTGATAAGGAGTACGATATGCAAAAGTGGTTTCCCGTTCTGGTTTCCCTCCTGGTCTTTATGAGTTTTTTGGTTGTTCCCGCCGCCTTCGCGCAATCGGACGACGACACGTCCATAACCGCGCCCGGCGAAGGTGAACCGCCCGGACCGCCGCCCAACATCGACACTGATGGTGACGGCGTTATCAGCGACTCGGAAAAAGCCGCTGCGGATGAAGCATTCAAGAGCTCGCCCCAGTATCAGAAAATGCTGACAAAATTCGACGCTGACGGCGACGGAACGCTGAGCGATACCGAATTGGAAACAGCTCGTGAATCGATGCCCAAAGGCGGGCACGGTGCACCACCCAACATCGACACCGACGGCGACGGCGTTATCAGCGATGCGGAAAAAACCGCCGCGGATGAGGCATTCAAAAGCTCACCCCAATATAAAGAAATGCTGACCAAGTATGACGCTGACGGCGATGGAACGCTTAGCGACACCGAAATGGCAACGGCAAAGAAAGCCATGGGAAAAGGCCGACGCCGCGGACCTCCGCCCAACGGAACCGGCACGAGCGCAAATACCGGCACGAGTACCGATACAAGCACCAGCAGCACCACCACTACCAGTGGAACCACCAGTCAAATGCGCGAAAACCGCCAATTTCGTCCGGGAATGTATCGCGGGCGATAGAACATCAACTCTTATATGCGCTTCATGTGGATCTAACAATACTTTTTTGAACAAAGCCTTGTGAAGGTTGGGAGCACCTTCGAGACTTTGCCGGGGGACTTACGTACATACGTAAGTCCCCTTCTCTTTTATATGCATATTGGAATGACCCTTGCCGATATGAATTATGATACATGAATATATTCAACATTTTTCACCGAATCAAAAGCGAGGAGAATGTTGAAACCGATGTGACTTGCCCAAATTGCGGGTGCGAGAACAAAGGATTCAACAAAACAAAAAAGTTTTTATGCTCTAAATGCGGATTCTCAGTCCCTGTAATTACGAGGGAAAAAAAATATGAACCCGGCATTTTAAGCGATTCCGTTGAATTTTTTTGTTTGGTTTTAGGCATAGTTTCAGCCGGTTTCGGTCTAAAGGGTTTTTTGATACCTAATGGTTTAATTGACGGCGGTGTAACCGGGATTTCAATGCTTGTTTCAAAAGTCTCGGGAATCAGCTTGGCTTATTTTTTAATAACATTCAACATTCCATTCATTATCATTTCGTACCATCAAATCAACCGACGTTTCGCGTTGCGCGCCTTTGTCTCAATCTTCGGGTTGGCTATCATTCTTCCCTTTCTCGATATTTCAACGATTACCAATGATCGCTTGTTGGGAGCTGTTTTCGGCGGTTTTTTCCTCGGAGCCGGCATCGGCTTATCGATAAAGGGCGGAGCCGTACTCGATGGTACTGAAATACTTGCTTTATATATCAGCAAGAGATTCCCCGCTACCGTCGGCGATGTAATCCTCTTCTTCAATATTGTCATTTTCTCTACGGCCCTGCTGGCACTGAATTCCGAATCCGTTTTGTACTCAATATTGACATATTTGTCTGCGTCAAGAACCGTTGATTTTATTCTTCACGGTATCGAATCGTTGAGCGGAGTATTCATTATTTCATCCTTTTCATCTCAAATCCGCTATAAAATCGTAAATGAAATGGAGCGGGGAATTACCCTATTACAGGGCCGAGGCGGATACTCGGAAAAAAACCAAGATATCATATTTTGCGTAGTAACCCGGCTTGAGATACCCAAAATAAAAAGTATCGTGATGAGCACCGATCGCAATTCATTCTTCGTGGTCTATCCAATCAGCGATGTTTCAGGAGGTTTTATCAAAAAAATCCTGGAATCAAAAGCCGAGAGATACTCCAAAGCCATATAGCATAACAATCAAGACGCAAACGAACGTAACCTTTCGAATAATGTTGCCAAACAACAAAATATGATATGTTGCGGGTTCTTCGAGAGGCGAACGACGATTAGAAGATTATTTGGGTTTCGATATATGGAGTATTGTTTTTGTCGAACTGACCGACCGGCCCCAATGATTCCGTGGATTTTCCGTTGAAATGCATACCACCGACGAATTTTAAAAAATCACCGCGTTGCAGAATCATTTGCGGCGTTAGTATGAACTCCCCGGTCGTAAAGTTCGTAATGCCGTTGAATTCGATGAAAAGTGTTTCATTTCTAAATCCTTTGCGCACTTGCAGAGTTCCCATCGTCTCCAGATCATAAACTTGGAACGGCGTCGGTGCCTTCATATCGGCAATATATGAACCCGCAATCTGCACATTAATGTATACATTGTTCTTTAATCTACGATCTGTTCCCAGAAGCATGTTGTACTGATCACTGCGAAAATGATACCCAATCCGTTTGTCCGTAAAGGATGAATACGTCTTGTCTCGCGTAAAAGCCAATTCAAACCGCAAGAGGAATTCACTACTAAGCGTATAATTTCCGTCAAGAGCCCAGGTTTCATCGAGCGGGTAATATTGGCTGAAATACCCGTTTTTGATTTGCTCCACAACCGGGAATCTTTCCTTCAATCTGAAATAATGATATCGAAGTTCATATTTTTTAAACGCCGAATTAAACGCAACATGGTATTGTTCGCGAAGTTCCCGCGTTTCTTCGTGATAGTAAGGCACCCCGAGAGAAATCTGAGCAGCCAGATACTTTTGAAATTCGGAAGCCCATCGACTATAAATACCGGGTAGTTCACTGGCTTCGAAAATCGGCAAATAGTGGACCTCAATATTCATTCTTCGGTTGATGTAATATGTGGTTTTTATCGCCGGTTGCTCTCTCTTATCGCGGTTATAATCGTTCGCCAAACCGGAATGATATCGGCGCGAATTGATCTTATCAACAAAAGATATCTTGTCTCCGCTGCCGAGAGTTTCGATCAACAATCCCAATTTGAAATCAAATTTCTTGGCTTTGAACTTGTAATAAGATTCTCCCACATAAACATCCCATGATTTATTGTCTTCCTCTTGATAATAAAGCCCGTGAATGCTTCCAAAGAATTTTTGCGCCCTACCGAACTCGCGTTCAAAATTTATCCGCAGTTGATCGTATGAAGAGAAATTGTTGTATCTCCAGTTGTGGGCTCCGGTAATAATGGGACGCTTTACTTCAGGCTGTTCTTCTTCCGCCGCCAAAGGACAAAAGAGAGAAGTCAACCATAGAAGTAAAACGACGAAATCAACCGCATTTTTAAACGAGCGAAATACGGCTTTTGCCTCCTAAAATCCAAGATATGGAAAATAAGCTAATATTATTTCCCATATCTTAATCGGCAAAAACAATGTAAAGAAACAGACCGGGAAATTACCTCAATCTGTAGATGTGAAAACTTTCATAAATAAAAGAACGATCGACGGCAAACAACCTCTGCGCCGGGTCGAGCCAATGCAAGTATTTCCCTGATGACATCATGCCGTCCTGTCATTGGAACGAACCTCTCCGAGGGCGAGCTGGCGAGAGTGAAGCAATCTCGCTTTTGAACGGCATCATGGAATTTGATCGCGATTTTTGGAATAGAAGGCGCTCTTGCAATGATGCGGGTAATGGATTACTATAATAGCGAATTCGCGATTTTTGATCGATAGGAAAGCAAATCATGGATCCGGACATCCATCTTAAAAAAGACCGTGCGCGATCATTCGATATGATCGCCGAGAATTACGAGCGTTTTCGTCCCGGTTATCCGACGAAACTGCGGGAATGCATCGAAGAAAAAGCCTCGCTGAAAGCCGGTTCGGTATTATTGGAAGTCGGCGTCGGCCCGGGACAAGCAACCCGCTTATTCCTAAATCGAGGATACAAAATTATCGGAGTAGAACCCGGTGATCGGTTTCGGCAAGTTGCATGGGTCAAGCTGGGTAAGCCAAGCGACCTGATACTTGAAGCTGGAACTTTTGAAAGTTGGGAAGAGGGAAAACGAACTTTCGATCTCGTCTATTCGGGAAGCGCTTTCCACTGGGTAGATCCGGCGATCGGATATCCCAAAGCAGCACGAATGTTGCGTCCAGGAGGTTGTCTCGCCCTGTTCTGGAACATGTTTCCGGACCAGGACGGGCCGCTTTGGACTGATATCGCGGACGTATACCAGCGCTTGGAACCGGAGATGGCGGAAAAACACGTCAAGTTGAAATTCGCCGAGAACGTCGAGCAACGACGGTTGCAGATTGACCACGCAGGGCTCTTCGCCAAGATTTCCGTAGATTATTTCCCTTGGGCCCGCGATTTATCGACAACAGACTATCTGGATCTCATAATGACTTTTTCCGATCATATCACCCTGCCGATTCCACGTCGGAACGCCCTGCTTACCGAAATCGGCAATGTCATCAACCGTTACGGCGGCCAAATCCAACGTCGTTGGACGACGGTACTCTATACCGCCTATCCAAGATCATAAGCGGTTGGTTAAGAGGTAACGAGCGTATAATGTGACTTCTTTAATTTTTATTCGGATCGTCCATAACGTCGATTCATATCATTTTCTTGTAATAATCAAAAATGACCGCGTAATTACAGAAACTTATTTTCGAGGTTATAGGTATCCCATTGCCCTTAAATCGGTAACAAAGAGCATAGTGTCTATTGCTATCGGGTTGCTGCTACATGAAAGAACAATTCCTAGCCTGGATACTCCCATTTCGACTTGGTATCCAGAATGGAAAGAAGGTCTTAAAGCCAAGTTGAACATAACTTTCCAATGAATCCGCTTCCAAACTACTTCTTTAAAAAGATCTCTTGCTGGTTTCAATATACAAGAATTGTTACAGGCCATGTCCGGATCTTGATTTTTGCATCAAGTCCGCACAAAATAAAAGCACGGCCTGTCCAGACGATCGGCCAATTTTTCCCATAGCTGGCAAGCGTGACTGCGTGCCGGTTTTGTTCAACAAGGGTACTACGGCGGCTTCGCGCCGCATTAACCTAAAGCGTTAATAGCAGCTCGCAGGAGATGAAGGGTAGCGGAGTTATTCGGATAGCTTATTTTTGGGATAGTGGCTCCGGCAAGGGATAACGCTAATCCTCAAGGGATGAAGGGTAGCAAAGTCGGATTGATATGAATGGTTACTTGGACAAATGGGATTATTGTTTTTTGACAATTGGATTTGCTTTCAAGGATTTGAGGTCTGACAATAAGATTGGATTTGAATTAGGATTTTTTTTTACCAAAGCTGTGGGATGGGTGATCGGGCAATGGGATATTTTGCGCATCAAAAGCTCTCCAATATGGGATGATAAAATAAAAACACAGACTGGGAAATTTGACCGGAGGTTAAGATGGCTCGAATAGAAGGAATCCGAATTAAGAACTTTCGGGCATTGCGTGACGTAACCATTGGGAAATTGTGGAATCTGCAGAATGCAGAATCGTTAACCCCCACGACAACTGTTATTGGCAAAAATGGCGTAGGGAAAAGTTCATTATTTGATGCTTTTGGATTTTTAGCTGATTGTCTGCGATCAGGCGTGGAGAAAGCACTCACGCACAATTTTGTGGTCGTCCACGGTGAGAATTCAAATCTTTCGCAAAAGTTTTCCCGGCTTCCTGCCACTGGATCGTTTATACCGGGGCTTCTCCCCCCTTTCGCATGATTTCCTCAGGAGCCGGTGAGTCCTCGAAATCCTTAAATGGGGTGAAAAGGGAAACCCGGGTTCCGTTACCAGGTGCGCTTTCCACTTCGATGCAGCCTCCAAGAAGGTTCAGCCGTTCCCGGATACTGAACAGGCCAAAACCGGCGGACCCCCAGTTGATCGAGGATGCGGTGGGACCGAATCCGATTCCCCGGTCGGAAACGACAATTAAAACTGAGTTTTCCTTCATCCTGCTGATCGAGATGCTTGCATTTTTCGTCCCGGAATGTTTGACCACGTTGAAAAGCAGTTCCCGGACAGCCTGAAAAAGGAAAATGCACATCCCTTCCTTGTCAGGTTCAATTTCCGAATCAGCCTGGATTTCGACTATAAGCCCGTGTTTCTCCGACATCCAATTGGCAAGCCATGTCATCGCGGCAACAAGGCCAGCTTCCTGGAGAATGGGGGGGTAAAGTTCAAACGTAAGAGATTTTGAGGCTATTATGGATTCGTCCAGAAGCCCGGAAACTCGTTCGAGGAGTTCCTTTGGTTCTTGTTCCTTAACGTCTTTTCGGGCTGCTCTGTTAAAAAGCTGCGCCGCCACGAGAAGTTGCTGGAGATGGTCGTGAAGCAGACTGGCCAGACGTTTTCGCTCCCGCTGTTCGGTCCTGATGAGCTCGTGTGTAAGCCTGACCAGCTGGATTGTCCGCTCCCGGACACGAATTTCGAGCGTCGAATTCAAATCGCGAACTCGTTCCTCGCTCCGAACGCGTTCGAGTGAAATTGAAACCTGGTCTACAACTGTTTTCATCAGGGCGAGATCGTCCTCGGTGAAATTGTCGCGTTTGCCGGCACCGAACGAAAGTGTTCCGGCCACGCGGCCCTGGAACAGAATGGGGTGGCATGCGTAGGCCCTGATCCCGAAACCGCGGATGAGATCGGTTCTGGGATCCAAGGTTGTCTGGACGTTTTCCGCGACTATCCTCCGGCCGTCTCTGGCAACGCAGCCGCAGATGGCAACCCCGAATTCAAGCCACTCAATTTTCCTGGCGACGTCGTCAGAAATCCCGGCGAACGCATTCAAATGGAGCAGTCCCTTTTTCTCGTCAACCAGGAAATTGAAAAATGTCTGGCAATCCAATTCCTCCATAACCGTTTGACAGAGAGAATTCATGAAGTTTTGTGGGTTTTCGCCCAAAAGGAGTTTCCCGGCAATTTTGGAAAGCAGTTCGAATCTTCGGGTGGTTTTCTTCAGTTTCTCTTCCATCCCTTTTCGTTCGATTGCATAACGGATGGCCCTGGTTATGGTTTTCCCATTGATGTTGTCCTTGCTGAGAAAATCCTGGACTCCGTTACGAATCGCTTCGACCCCTGAAGCGGGATTTTCCGTCCCTGTTAGGACGACGATCGGAAGAAAAGGGAATTCCTCCTGAATCAGTTTGAAAGTGGAAAACCCTGTGCTATCCGGGAGACCAAGGTCGGTCAGAGCGACATCGAAATTCGCTGAGCGAAGTTGTGCCAAGCCGTCTGCCATGCAGTTCGCGATAGTGACGTTACAACATTTTCCATCCGCCCCGTTAAGGTCGTCGCGAATTAGTCGGGCATCGGACGGGCTATCCTCTATGAGCAAAACCCTTATGATATTTTGGGTCATCACCTGTTTAAATCCTTTAGGATTTGATCGGCAAAGACACCACCGTCAACCAAAAATTCTCGATCGCCCGGATGACCTGAAGGAATTTTTCGAAGTTCACGGGCTTGGTGATGAAACAGTTTGCGTGAAGTTGATAGGAACGCAGGATGTCCTGGTCCGCCTGAGACGTGGTCAAAACGACAACCGGGATATGCATGAATTCCGGATCTTCCTTGATCTCCTTCAGGACTTCCCTTCCGTCTTTCCTGGGCAGGTTCAGGTCCAGGAGAATGAGGTCCGGACGGGGGGCATTGGAAAATTCCCCCTTTCGTCGCAGAAAATCCATTGCAAGAACTCCGTCTTCGACGTGGCAAAGCTGATTCGTAACCTTTGCATCCTTCAAGGCGGTTATCGTCAATTTAGCATCTGAGGGGGAATCCTCAATCAAGAGGATCTGTATCAGTTTGGGGATTTCTTGAGTCATTGGGGCGCTCCTTCGTCGGGAATAGTGAAATAAAACGCTGAACCCTTTTCAGGGGCTGATTCGACCCAGATTTTTCCTGAGTGCCGCTCGACGATCCTTTTGCATATCGCAAGCCCGATCCCGGTTCCCGGGTATTTCGTCCGGGAATGAAGCTTTTGGAAGATCAGAAAAATCCGATCGAAATATTGGGTTTCAATTCCAATGCCGTTGTCGCAAACCCCGAATTTCCACTCCCCGTTTTCGTGTGTCCCACGGACATGAACCTCGGGCGGCCTGTCGGCCCGAAATTTTATGGCATTTCCGATCAGGTTTTGGAGCAACTGGGTCATCTGGGAGGGATCGGCCGTGATCGTCGGAAGAGACTCAAAGGTGACGGAGGCGCCGGTTTCCTTGATGGAAGTTCGAAGGTTTTCAATAGCCGTTTCAAGAACCGCCTGCATGTCGGTGGGCCTGAAAACTTCCTTCCTCGAACCTACGCGCGAGTAGGTCAACAGATCCGTAATAAGGTTTTGCATCCTGACGGCGCCATCGACGGCGAAGCTGATATACTCCTGAACATCCGAGTCCAGATGGTCATGAAAATGTTTCTGAAGAAGGCCCATGAATCCTGTGACCGCGCGGAGGGGTTCCTGAAGGTCATGGGATGCGACATAGGCAAATTGCTCCAAATCCCGGTTGGAACTGGCAAGTTCGTCGGCTGTCTCCCTCAGGGCGACTTCCGCCCGTTTGCGTTCGGTTATGTCCTGCCCTTGGGCCATCGTTGCGATCGGCGTTGTTCCATCCGTTTTGAAAAGGGTCGCGGAGTTCCAGAGGACGGTACAGACACTTCCGTCGATGTATTGGATCGGGATTTCAACTGTTTCCCAACGCTCTCCGGTCGCGGTTCTGCGGATTTGCTCCATCGAATTATCCAGTGAGTCTGGGGGAAACAAGATTTCGAGATCTTTTCCCAAAACCGCGCCGACCGCAAGGCCGGTCAGCCGCTCGAAGGCGCGATTGAAGCGAGTGATCTTGAATTCCGGATTCCAGACGATGATGGGAGCATTCGCGAAATTAATCAGATTTTCAAGGTAATCTCGGGTTTCCCTCAGTTCCTTCTGGGTTTTTTTCAATGCGGTGATGTCGCTCCCGTACACACGGCATCTTTTTTCTCCGGAAATCCGATGAATGGTTTGCAGATACCAGGAATCCCCGATTGGAAGATCCCTGTGCGTGAAAGGGTTTTCTTCGACCTCGAGTTTTTTCGCGAGCTCTTCCAAGCCTGTGAGCCAGGGGTGGTCGAGGACTTTTTCGGAGAGTCCGGGAAACAATTTTTCCCCTGTGGCATTGAGATATCTGAGTTTTTTTGAGTCGAGATCGACCTCGCTGACCGGGTTGGGATTCATTTCAGGGAAAGAGGCCAACCACGCAAGTTTTTCCTCGATTTGTTTTCTGCGGGAAATATCACGTATTACACCTTGGACCGCCCATTCCCCTTGATATCTGACCGGACCGGCCGCGACTTCGACCGGGACTTCCCTGCCGTCGAGCCGGCTCACGCGGGTTTCCCGCATCGGAAGGGGTTTTCCCGATTCTGCCAAGCCGATTCTTTCGAGCCCGGCAGCCCTTTCTTGTGGAGGGACGAGTTCGGTGGCGTTGTAAGCGCTGAGCTGATCGAAGTTTTCGGCGCCGTAAAGCAGGAGCGCCGCCGCATTGGCGAACAGGAACCTTCCCTGTCGGGTCATGATGATGGCATCAGGGGAGGTCTCGACGAGAGCGCGGTATCGCTCCTCATTTTCCTGCAGCTCTTTCTCCATCCGTTTTCGCTCGGTTACATCCAGGAACAGTGCCGCGAATTGGAGGGGGGCGGGTGAATAGGAAAACACCTCGTAATCTCTTTCAAGGGCGGATAAGTGATTCTCGAAATGAACGGATTGTCGGGTGAGAGCCACCTTTCCGAACATGCTTATCCAATGAGGACCGTTTTCGGGCAGGACTTCATTCACCGTTCGACCGACGACGTTCTCCCGTTTCAGCCCAGTCAATCGTTCGAAGGCGGGATTGATATCCAGGAAACGATAATCGCACGGCTCACCCTTCGAATCGAGAATGATCTCATGCAGAGCAAACCCTTCCGACATTTGCTCGAACAAGGTCCGGTATCTTTCTTCGCTTTTTCGTATTGCAACCTCGGCCTTTTTCTTTTCCTGCCCTTCGATTATCTGCCAGGTTTTTCCCCGTTTGATCAATGCGAAAGCGTGGTTTGCGACAACATCCAAAATTTCGATTGCCCCGCATTTTTCCAGGCTGTATGTGCACATGGCAAGCATCGGAAATTGACCGATAACCCGGTCGACCGCGGCCTCGTAATCGGTGAAACTTCCCCAATCGGATTTTTCCAGCCAGAAGGTATTCCCCGACAGGCGAAGTCCTGAAAAGCCTCGTTCTTTAGCATCGTTGAGTTTTTCGACCCAACCGCGCAAAACCCGATCGGATTCGAATTTCCCACCCAGGGTATACCACTCGCGGTAATCCAGGATTTCAAGCTGCCGGGTTCGAATAAGTTCATTGAGGTTTGGAACTACCCGCGCCAGGGCATTTTTGGCTTCTTCAACCTTCAGCGGCTCGGAAGTGATCCACATGCAGAATTCGTTATTATCGAGTCCGGCTTTGAAGTAGGGAATGAGGAGATCTATCAAATCCCGTTCGTTTTGGTAGAATTGGCAAAAATGCGTTCCCCAGGGAACATCACCAATTATCTCGATTCCCGTGGGCCGAAGCTCCGATTCGTCCCTGGAAGGTTCTTTGAGCATGGAAAAGCAATTTCCGCCTGGTTTATCGGTGGATTGTAAAAGGGGCATAGGGATACCTCAGGGATAATTTCTTTCGGGAAAAATAACCCGGAACATTTCTATTGTGAAGGAAATGGAGATCATTGTGAATGTTTCATTTTGCGGGCTAGATGAGACCTTTTTCGGCGGCATATCTGGTCAGGGAAGCGGCATTCTTCAAACCCAATTTCTGCAACAGGTGGCTTCGATGAACCTCTACGGTGTGAATGCTTATCGTCAGTTCATCAGCCATAGACTGACTGGTTTTCCCCTGAGCAATCCTAACCAGAATCTCTCTTTCCCTTTTGGTCAAGACTTCAATCGACGGTGAAGCGGTTTGGTCAATTTGTCGCACCTGACGCTCACCCAACAGGGTGATAACCCGGGGAGAAACATACATTTTTCCCGCCCGGATTTTTTCTATTGCGTGAAGAAGTTCGTCGGCAGAATCTTCTTTTGCCAGGAAACCGGAGGCTCCGAGGGTTTTGGCTTTTTCAAAATGAACGTAGTCATTCAGCATGGAAAGCATGAGAACCCTAAGCCCGGGGTAACGTTGCCTGATCTCTTTCAGGGCGGTTAATCCATCCAATTCCGGCATGGAAATATCGGAAATGACAAGATCGCATGCCGTCGTCTCGAGGATTGCCAGAAGCTCTCTGCCGTTATTGGCCTCCCCTACCACTTTCAACCCGGAAACTATCTTCAGAAGCTGCTTCAAACCTTCCCTAACGATCCGATGGTCCTCAGCAAGAACAATGCTGAAATCACTCACTGTTTATCTTCTCCAAAAACCTTATTCCGGGTAATTTAGCACATTCGAAAAAAAGTTGCCAGCCGGGAAATTTCCCGATTCTTTTTTTTCCAAAATCTTCAACCCTGTTAAAACCACTTTTCCTAAGGATTGCCGAAAGCACAAAGAAAGAAAATAATGGTTTCTCATTATTTTTTTGGGCAAAGAAGGGGATTTCCCTTTTCTCCATAGAGATGTTATAAATAAGCGATGAAACTGTGTTTTCGGAGTAGGGAGAGACAAAATGAAGGGATGTGCCGTTTCTCATCGAGCGATTTATCGCGTCTATCCTCCGGTTGAAATTGCCCCTTTTTTCCGTCCGGAAATTCTCCGAAAGATATGGTAACATACGCGAATGACGCCTTTTGGCAATGTCCTTCTTGGAACCGGTCTGGGAATTTTGGCCCTCGTATTGGGGGGGATCAAGCTTATCAGCCCGGCCAGTCCCTGGCACCGGCGGGGAGGGTGGTTGGCGGCTCTGACCGCAATTGTCCTCTTCCGGACCATGATTGAAAGAACCATCCAATACCAGGTTTCGCTGTCCTGGTGGTCGAGAATGCATGCCGTTCTGGGAATCGCCGCCTTCCTCCTTTTCACGGTGAAACTTTGTGCGGCCCGGAAATGGTATTTCACCCCGCGTTTGATGAGACCCCTGGGAATTGCGTTGACCGCCCTTTTCCCCTTGGCGGCTTTCGGTCTCGGTCTTCCCTTTTTCAGCAATGCCTCGTCCTGGATTCCGTTGAAACCCGCCGAAGTTACCCGAAACCCTGATCAAGGCAGTTTTGATCGAGTTTGCACAACCTGCCATGCGCGGGAAAAAGCCGTGGAGGATCTCGGTATTCGCCCCATTCGAGACTGGATCGATATTACCGCGCCAATGGCGTGGGCGGAAGCCTTGTCCAGGGAATCCACTCGCGGAGCTCTGGCGGCAATTTTACCGGCTTCCCCAACCGCGGAGGCCGGAAAGTATCCTTTGTCCGTTGCTTCCGCACCCCTTGATCCGATCGACAGGCATTGCATTCTTTGCCATGACCGTCGGCGAGTTCTGGGCGTCAGGAAAACTCCGGAATTATGGAAACAAACCATTGACCGGATGCGGGGATATGCGCAAAAAATGCCGAACGCTCCCAAGATGGACGAGAATTCGACGAAGGAAGTCCTGGAATTCCTTTGTCAAAAACAACCCTGAGCAATGGAAAAAATTCCCACAGCCAGAAGGACGTTCCAGGCCAGGAACGCTCCATGAAAGAAGTTCAGCGCTGGAAATATTTTTCCTGAGGCGGGAAAGCATGACAGAAGAAGCCAGGGAACGCACAAAAAAAGAACCGTCGGGAAACCGGACGCCGCCTGGGAAGGGAACCTGACGTTGCCATAAACCAAGCCTGCGCAGATTCCCCCGCATGCGATGGAGAGAAACCCTACTCCGCCAAATCCAATTTCCTGATACACGTTTTTTTCCTCAGTTTTTTCATACTCGGTTTTGTTGGCAAGTACAAGCAAACAAAAATGGGCAATTTGCCAGGAATAGGAAAACCCCAGCAGGCTCAGGCACATCGGTTCAGAGGCGATCCCGCCCGCGGCGAAAAAACCCATGAGGGGCGGAATGCACCCTGCGAATGCTCCCGGGAAAATCGCCCATGACACCTTTTTCTTGAGCGGAGTATACATTCCGTTATACAGGGCCAATCCGAGAATTCCAAGGAAACCGATCACCCCTTCCTGAGAAACAAACAGAAGACCCAGACCGAAGCACAGAAATGCCAGACAAATTACCCCGGCGCACCAGGCGGATATTTCCCCCGCCGGAAGTGGGCGGCGTTTCGTTCGGGCCATCTTCCGGTCCACGTCAATTTCCTGTAATTGGTTGAGAACCCCCGCACCCATGGTGAGAAATAGAAGCCCGAAGAACAGCCACAAGCCCTGATTCCGGATCTGTCCGCCTCGGAGGCAGAACCCCGCCACCCCTGATCCGGCAATACAGATGGCGGAAGTCATTTTGGACAGCCGGAAGATAATTCCATGCATTTTCATGGCAGGGCTTTGATGAATTCGATCATCGCGTCAATATCCTCATCGGAAAGTTCCTTCGTTACAGGCATGATGGCCGGAAAGCCCTTGACGATATCCGACTGCGGGGCGAGAATCGACGATTTCATGTGCGCAACGTCCTCCCGAATGGTCACCTCCCGCCCGTCTTTGATTACGACGGTTTCCCTGCCGAACAAGCCCTTGAATGTCGGGCCTGACAGTTCCGCGCCGTCAAGGGAATGGCAGGATAAACATCCTTGCATTCGCAGTATCTTCTTTCCTCTTTCGGGAACGGAAGCCTGTTCATCGGGTTTCGAATACCAATTTTCGAACTCCGGGGCCGGCAAAACCACGATTTGGGTTATCATCTCCGCATGCTTCAACCCGCAGTATTCAGCGCAGTACAGGGTGAACATCCCGAGTTTGTCCTGTCGAAACCAGGTGAAGTTCTCCATTCCCGGAACGGCATCCCGCTTGATTCGAAAGGCGGGGACATAAAAACTGTGCAACACATCCTCCGAAACGATGGAAACCTTGATTGACTTTCCCTGAGGCACCAGGAGTTCGTCATGGACTTTACCGTTCGGATACACGAATCTCCATGCCCACTGTTTCGCTATCGCGGTCACCGGGAAAGCGTCCGCAGGAACCGTGCGACTTGCCTTGAAACCCGACCATCCGAAATAGAACATCGGAATGACCAGCAGGACGGGGATAATGATCCAGGCAATTTCCAGGGGAAGATTTCCCTCGATGAATTCCGCCTGGGGGTTTCTGGAATGATGATATTTATACAAGAAAAACAGAGTGATGAGGATCAGCCCCAGGAGAATCGCCAGGGACGCGCCGATGATGAGAATGAAGGTTTGATCGATTTGATCGCCCAGGCTCAGCAGGACCGGATACATGATCTTCCGCTCCTTTTTACCGGTACCAAACGTCAAAAAAGGTGAATCCGACGAAAATCGCCACGAGAGCCAACGACAGAAGAAACACATA
>Ga0209749_1002064_pt1 | contig 14722 bp, 12 predicted proteins | sample EPASupsiteSAE347_FD_187267 | JGI IMG/M metagenome (GOLD analysis project Ga0209749, IMG submission 187267) | Bioremediated contaminated groundwater from EPA Superfund site, New Mexico - Sample SAE3-47 (SPAdes) (version 2) | ecosystem: Environmental > Aquatic > Deep subsurface > Groundwater >... | reverse complement strand
GCATTTTCCTTTCTGTCGATTTCTTATGGTCATTATATCCGTCAATCTCTGGACAGGCAAGTCCATCAGCTTTCGGGCTTTTTGGGCTAGCTCTAACAGTTAAAGACTCTGTTTCGACAGAAGTGTTTTTAAATTTTACAAGAATGATAATCAGTTATCTTGACAAGTATTTAAATAAAAGCAAGTATTATTTTTATGTGTTGTCAAGAAAATATCCGGCATATGAAAAAGAATTATCAGCACTTATTAAAAAAAATAATCTAGTGAATCTAACATATTTTGAAGAATTCTCGAAAATGCAGAAAGGTAATACCAAATTAGTAGATATAATTGTAACCGTTGAATATAAAAAAGGTTACTCTATTGTAAGTGCGTGTACAAGTGGCGTAAGTAATTACATACAATTATTTGGTCAGAATCGGGAAGAAAGAGAATTCTATATAAATTTTCTAAAAAGTATATGTAAAAATATAATCGTTGAGGATCTTGTTAAAATAATTGAATGTAGGGAAGTAAAATAGTTTAAATATATAGTTTTATGACAATAGCATATTAGTATATTTTTTACGGAAAAACCCCAATATAGAATATTCGGAGATTAAAAAATGCTAAAAACACAAAAAAAATACTGGATACCAGGCAGACCGGCGACTTTTGCCACAAACTCTGAGCTCGAGTGGAAAAACACCATCAAGGAATATATTGGAAGCGAAAATAATCAGTACAACTCACTCGAATTTGAATTCAGAATAACACCAGATAATATGTCAAAATACGCATTTGATATTGATAATCTTTGTGAGCCTGTCTTTGCTGTGCTGACCTCGAAATTGGGATGGTATGAAAAGAAGCGAAAAAATATCGTGAGTTGGAAAGCGATTAAAAAAGAAAATGAAAATCCGGGTCTACTATTAAAAGATGTTGCAAGCACTGAGTTTGAAAGATGCGGTGAAAAACCAATATTCGTAGGCATCTATCAAGGTGAATTCCCTAAAAAAGCCACAGATCATAGAATTCCGGAATGGTTAGCGAGTTTTGATAAACTGGCTTGCGTTAATGAAAGGTGTTCCATGCGTTTGGAATTCGGCCCCACAAATTTGAGCATCGCAACGATTGCGACGGGTACGGTTAAACCAATCATAGACTGCATGTACCCTGTCATTGGAGGAAACAGTGGAGCGCCGGATGATCATAAAATAACGGAACTGTTAGTAGAAAAATCAGTGGAAGATCTTTTAAAAAATCAAGTTAGAATTACCATTTGGGAAATTAAATTAATTAACCAGCTTAAGAAGGTAAAAATCAAGCAGTCTTTAAAAGACGAAGATTCAAATGAGAACGGTTATCAATTAATCACACTATTCAATCATATCAATTAGGAGGCACCATGTCATATCTTGGAAACGAGTACACACTAGTCGAAAAACCGGCCCTTGATTATCTCACCGGGAACCTGGGCTATGATTACGTGGAAGGGGAGAAATTGACCCCATCTTTTGATGAGCGGGAGTCCCTTCGGGATGTAATCCTAATTAAGCGGTTTCGAATGGCTCTTTCTCGACTGAATCCATGGATGAGTGAGGCATCGATGGACAGCACCCTCAAGTATTTCACCAATTCCGACGCTTTGGGTACTTCATTGCTGGCCATCAACGAGAAGATCCATCGAGCCATTGTGGATCTGGAATTCACGGTTACCCAGTCAGTTGAAGGGCAAAAGAAAAAACTCACAGTGAAACTCATCGACTTTGAAGATGTTGAGAACAATGATTTTCTGGTAACCAACCAGTTTGCCGTTCAGGGGCTGAATAAAACCATTTACCCGGATCTGGTTATCTTTATTAATGGTCTGCCGATTGTGGTGATTGAGGCAAAATCGCCTTTCAAAGAAGGTGGCATGGGCATTAAGGCTGGTAAAAAAGACGCCTACGATCAGCTCTGTCGTTACATGGACAGTCGCAGTGATGTGGTTTCTGAAGGGGCTCAAAAGCTCTTTCACACCAACTTTTTCACAGGAATCATCAATAAATACCACGCTTATGCTGGGACGATCACTGCAGGTTACGACTATTATTTGGAGTGGAAAGACCCATATCCTTTTAAAGTTCAGGATATGGTGGATCTTAAAAACAACGGTCAGAATCTGTTTTTGCAGGGTCTTCTGGAAAAGCAGAACCTGCTGTTAATTATGCAGTTTTTTGTGTTGTTTGAAACCGAGGGAGACATCCGGATTAAAAAGCTAGCCCGGTACCAACAATTCAGAGCCTGTATGAAAGCCATCAAACGGATTCAAGCCGGAAAAACCCCGCTTGAGAAGGGTGGCGTGATTTGGCATACTCAGGGTTCCGGAAAATCACTGTCAATGGTGATGCTTGTATATTCCGTTCGCGTAATCCCATCTGCACGGTCAAACCGACCCAGCGTCACGATTGAATTGACCCACCTTAACGAAAGGTGAGCCATTCATATAAATTGATCCTATAATGAAGTTGGCACACAAATGTGTGACTATCATTACAGGAGGTCGATAATCATGGTGAATTATCGAGAAATCTTGAGACTGAACAGTCTCAATTACACCCAGCGGCAGATTGCTGCAAGCGTGCATAGCTCGCGAAATACGATCCGGGAAGTGCTTGAAGCTGCATCCAAAGCGGGTATTGAATGGCCCCTGGACGAAGCCGCAACCAACGAAGTTCTGCTGGCCACCTTCTACCCCGGTCGTCTGACTTCAAATAATCCCCGAAAGGAAGCCGATTACAGCGCCATTCACAAAGAACTGGCCAAGCCGGGAGTGAATCTTTCTTTGCTCTGGAGCGAATACTGCGAAACCTGTTACACCAGTGGCAATACGCCCTATATGTATTCGCAGTTCTGTGACAAATATCGCCATTGGGCCAGAATTACAAAAGCAACCATGCGGATCCGGCATAAGCCAGGTGATGTGATGCAGGTTGACTGGGCGGGTAATACCATTCCCATTCAGGATCCCTTTACCGGTGATACCACCGAAGCCTATCTGTTTGTAGCGGTTCTTCCCTGCAGTTGCTATGCCTATGCAGAAGCGTGTTCCGATATGACTTCGGGTCAATGGCTTTCCTGCCATGCCAATGCCTATAGCTACTTCGGCGGAGTCACACGTCTTTTGCTTCCGGATAACCTCAAAACCGGTGTGCTCAAAAACACCCGGTATGAGACCATTCTGAACCGCAGTTATCAGGAACTGGCGGAGTATTATGATACTGCCATCGTACCGGCCCGAGTCTACCACCCTAAGGATTATCTTCAAAATCAGATTATCTTCAATCTTAGGAAGATTGCCTGAATTATAAGGAAATCCTGTTGAATTTTAAAGATAATAAATCGTCATTGTACGCTATTCTTTTATTAGCCGGTTATCGGCAGATCGGAGGATAATGAAAATGACGAAACTTGAAAAAACGATTCAAACTGTTCTTGATCAACTGATGGAGCAGTTGTCTAAAACCACTTTTTCAGCAAGGAGGTGCTATTTTAAACAGTTACTCAAAACGGCATCACTTATGGACATTGATGAGCCATGTCAGCGACTTTATGATGCTTTTGTTGCTGACGATTTTGGCTCAAAAGAAAGGCAGTTTCAACTCAACCATTGCGTTAAGCTGATTGATGCATATGCAGCCACGCATTCAGTTAGAAAAGATGGCACACTTTATAATGAGCCGTCTCTCCCCACGGCAGAAGCAACCTACACCCATATGAAAAACAAGAGTTACCCTGTAAAATCCATTGATATCAGCTTCATAATTGTTAAATCGGAACAGGAAATGGAATATCTCAATCTTTCAGCATCTACGATGGGGCAGTATCGACACGCCTGGAAAGATATATACCGTTACTTCTTTCTTCATGGCACGACGGCATACAATAAAACCGGTATCCAGAAGTATATTGATGAAGTGACTTCCCAACGGGAGAACGGTCAGATCAAAGAATGGAAATGGAAGATAAACCGCAAAGCTGCTTACGTCCTAATGGAAGTCGCAGATAGCGGACATTTCCAGTGGGGGCAGATCCCGCGGAAACCGCACTGCAACGAAGCAGATCTGGAAGCAATTCGCAACCTGTATCTTTCATCGTTAGCAGCCCGCAACCTTCAAAAATCGACGATCAGCCTGCACGATTACGTATTTCGTAATGCTTTAGTTATCTCAGGTATCGTCTCCGCTGAAAAACTGAAAACCTGTTCTCCAGAAAGTATACACAAAATAATCAAGGGTTTTTCGACCATCTGTAACCAGAGTAGTTTATCCACCATATTGCCGATTTTACGTGGTATATTGGATTACTTCTATGCGAATGGGTTTATGGCAATCAAGCTATCTGGTCTGGTTATGGGTGCCTTTGTCCAAAAAGGTAATGTTGCATCATATATTTCGCCCGAAGATGAGAAAAAACTTTTAAAACAGCTTGATCTGGAATCCAAACGCACCCGAGCAATCATACTTCTTGCTTTACGATTAGGACTGAGAGACAGCGATATCTGCAATCTCAACTTTCAGGCAATAGACTGGAAAGGTGATCAGATACGCCTGATCCAGAAGAAAACAGGAGAACCTTTGGTTCTTCCATTACTACCGGATGTCGGAAATGCATTGATGGATTACATTTTAAATGACAGACCCTACAGAAAGGATGCATATCCTTATGTATTTCTAAGGAAACAGGCTCCTTATCATAAGCTGTCATCAGTATATCCTTCCTGTGCAAACCTGATTAAGCGTACCGGCATACATCCAGTGAACGGAACATCAATAGGGGCTCATTTATATCGCTATACACTCGTGCATCGACTTCTTATTGCTAAGGTTCCCCACCAGGTAATTACCGATACGCTTGGTCATGGGTCAAAAGAGTCGGATAAACCATATCTTTCCATGGAGGAATCGATGCTCCGGATGTGTGCATTGGATCTTTCTGTTATCGGTGTAAAAAGCTGGGAAGAAGGTGAGCAGCATGCTTAATTATACCTATAAAAGTGGTATTGGCGTTTATATACAGGTATTTATCGAACAGAAGCAAGCTTGCGGTCACCCGTATCATTCGTCAGCAAGAATCTTGCACCACTTTGATGCCATGATTGCTGAGCGATTTCCCGATGCCTGTGTCCTTACTAAAGATATCTGTCAGGAATGGCTGCATCTCCATCCGAATGAACATCCAAACGGATTACACAGGCGTGTCACCCCAGTCAGGCAGTTTGGTAAATATATGCATGGGCTTGGACTCCCGACCTATGTGCTTCCGGGTCACATCCCGAACAAACAGATTAAATATGAAGCCCATATCTATACCGAAACTGAACTGAAAGCATTCTTTAATGCTATCGATCAATGTCCGAAATCGCCGTTCTCACCAACCCGCTGTTATGTCATTCCTGTGATTTTCAGGTTACTCTACTGTTGTGGCATGCGATCATCAGAAGCCCGACTTCTGAGAGTGGATGATGTTGATTTAAGCAATGGTAAAATTATAATTCGAGAATCCAAAGGTTGGCGCGCAAGAATCATATACATGAGTGCCGACCTTCTTAAAGTCTGCAGGGAATATCATGCGATCATGGAAAGAATAATGCCCAGTCGAGAAGTGTTCTTTCCCAATAAGAACGGAAGTACATTCAGTAGGCCTACCATTGGAATCTGGTTTCATGAATTCTGGGATCATCTCCCTGAAGCTGCTGCAATCATTGGAAATCCACCACGAGTCCATGATTTTCGCCACGGGTATGCCGTGGATCGACTGAATGGGTGGGTAAGGGAAAATGAAAATATCAGTCCATTGTTTCCATACCTGAGCGAATATATGGGGCATTCCAACTATGCGGATACGGATTATTACCTGACCCTGGTTGAATCTTTTTATCCGGAAATCGAAAGTCGTCTTTCCGAAATCAATGATGATATCCTTCCGGAGGTGTGCCATGAAAACGAATGAGCTGTATTTTTATCAGCTTCTTCGTGACTTTCTTACTGATTACCTTGTGACACGCAGAAATTTCAGTAATAAGACCGTATGTGCTTATCGGCAATCTTTGAACCAGTTGAGAATATACCTCAAAGATGAGAAAAATATCCGCTTCGATGCCATCGACTTTTCGTGTTTTTCACGCGAATATATCTATGAATTTCTTATCTGGCTAAAGCATTCAAGGAATTGTTCTACTCAAACGCTGAATCTTAGATTATCTGCTATCAAGTCTTTTCTTAAGTACTGCAGCGAGGAAGACTTGGTGCTGATGCCCATTTATCTTGACGTCCTAAGCATTCATGCTTTCAAGAGAACAAAAAACCCCTGTGTTGACTATTTGCCTCAAGCTCAGCTAAAACAGCTATTCACTACACCCGATACCACGACAAAACTTGGACGGCGGGATCGATTCTTTTTAATTTTCGCTTACGAGACAGGCGCACGCATACAAGAATTGCTTAATCTCGAGATCAATTCCATCATCAGAAACGATCAATCGGTAAAAGTCAGGATTTATGGTAAAGGCTCAAAAATCCGTTATGTTCCGCTGATGAAATCTACAGTCGAACATTTGGAAGCTTACCTGTCAGAATTTCACAGATTTTCAGGGAATAGTGATTTCTTATTCTACACAATACATGATTCTAAGCATACTCAAATGAAACCCGGAACCGTGGATTACTTCATGAAAAAGTATGGGAAACTTGCCCATGCGTTGGATGACAACTTTCCGCCAGGTCTTCATTGCCATATGCTAAGACATAGCATTGCCATGGCGATGTACAAAAAAGGAATTCCGATTTCGTATATAAAAGATTTTCTTGGTCACAGCAGTCTGGAAACGACAGCAATCTACTCATATGCGGACGAAGATACGATCAAAAAAGCCCTTGAGTCGGTTGACCATGAACCATCAGGTACGGATAAAACCACTACCAGTAAAAAGTGGAAGGATAAGGAACAGTACCTGCTCGAATTCTGCGGTTTGAGCTGAATTATTATCTTTAAAATCCGGCAGGATTTCCTTGTAATTTCAGGCAATCCTGCCGAGATTGAAGATAATCTGATTTTGAAGATAATGATTGTTGTCATCAATTGATGATAACAAGGATAAAAGCCTCGTGGAAGGAACGGTTAAGTATGCTTCCACCTGGATCATTGCTGCACTTCGGAATCGCCGGTTCTTTTCAATCGCCGAAGTCAAAAAAGCGGTCAGTGAAAAGCTCGAAGAGCTGAACCATTTTCCTTTTAAAAAGCGGGAAGGCAATCGCCACCGCGCTTATTATGAGGAAGAACATGACTTCATGAAGCCGCTTCCGTTTACTCCATATGAACCGGCCATCTGGTCCACCGCCAGGGTTCCCCGGGATTACTTGATCTCTGATGGAAAAAACAAGTTTTCGGTGCCATTTGATCTGATTGGGGAAGATGTCGACATCCGGCTGACAGAGAAAACCGTGGAAGTCTTTTTTCACGGTTCCCGGGTGGCATCCCATCCCCGGTCAACAACGCAACTGCGGGAGCCGGTTGTCCGTTTCGAACACATGCCGCTGGCTCACCAGAAGTATCTTTCCTATAGTGCCGAAGAATTTCAGGCATGGGCTCAATCAGTGGGCGAACAAACTAACACCGTGATCAAGCTCTTTTTAGCTGCCGGTCGGGAACCGGAACAGGGTTACAAAGCCTGTGCAAGCCTGACAAAGCTTGCCGACCGCTATGGACATGAACGCCTTGAAAACGCCTGTCAGCGGGTGCTTCTCTACAGCAGTTCACCGACAATTCGCAACATCAGCACCATTTTAAAAAATGGCCAGGATAAGATCAAAACGAGTCGCGAACTAAAATCGGAAACTTCCAACAGTTATGGGATCACCCGTGGGGCTGCCTACTTCCAGAAAGGCGGTGAGCCGGAATGATTAATCAGTCGACCATTGCTGCATTAAGAGCAATGAAACTGACGGCCATGGCTGACGAACTGGAAGCCCAGTTCGCCGATCAGTCCACTTACAACCAGCTTGGCTTTGAAGACCGGCTGGGGCTTCTGGTGGATGCGGAGTGGAACCGCCGGAAGTCCAATAAACTGTTGCGCTTTATCCGGAATGCCCGTTTTGCTGAGCCCGGTGCCACCATTGAAGGGATTGAATACCACGACGACCGGAAACTCGACAAAGCCCAGATTCTCCGGCTGGCCTCCTGTCAATATATCGAAGACGGCCATCACATCATTTTAAAAGGGGCCTCCGGGAATGGCAAAACCTACCTCAGCAATGCCCTGGGTAATGCCGCCTGCCGAAAATTCAAATCCGTCCGCTACATCCGGATGCCGGAACTACTGGATGAGCTGAGTGTTGCCAAGGGCTGTGGCACTTTCCGTAAGACTATCAAGTCATACCAGAAGGTTGAACTGCTGATTCTCGATGAATGGTTGATCCGCACCCTGGAACCACAGGAAGCCTATGATCTGCTTGAGATTGTCGAAACCCGCTGTAAGGAAGGTTCTATTATCTTCTGCACACAATACGAGATGGAAGGCTGGTATGAACGCATCAATCCCGATCCTGATAATGACAGTCCGATATCTGAAGCCATCATGGATCGCATCATTCACAATGCCTATGACATCCGGATTGGTGGCAAAATTTCGATGCGGGAACGGCGCAGCTTCAAGGCTTCTTCCAAAAGCGGTGCAAGCCATGGTTGAGCAGAATAAAACTGTCTGCAATTGCTCTTCCTGTTTAAATGAATTCTGTCAGTTGATTGATGAGCTGATCCAAGACATCAAACATTTGGAATCTGAAACGGTCAGAACCCGTTATGAGCTAAGCCGTCATCTGAAATATCCTTATGATGAGTATCTCAGAAGTGACATTCTCTCGGATCTGGGCAGGCGATACAGTGATCATCCCGCTTATCAGGTCTATATTCAGTTGTTATATAATAACCAGGATCCCATGGAAACCGATGAGTGGTGCGAACATATCTATCACCTCGCTCATGGCCACGATGATTCTGAGTATTAGCATTTAGTTACTACTGGTTCAGCTTCCGTGAGGGTGGATCTCACCCTCCGTGAAGCTGGGTCGAAATGACCGTGCAAATGGAGTTTTCCGGTCGGAATATACAGATGCTGGCCCGGATGATCCGACGGACCAAGGGGTTGGAAGATACCATGCTGGTCATTATCACCGACCGTATCGATTTGGATAAACAGCTTCATCATACTTTCAAGGGCATCTTTCCGGCCACCTACACGATGGCCAAATCCAATCTGGACAAAATCCTTACCCGGGCAGAAACCGTGGAGGAAATGAAGGCATTGCTGTCGGCAGGGCAGGCAAAGATTATCTGTACAACCATCCAGAAGTTCCAGTGCGAAACCGATGAACAGCCAATTTTTGAAGATGGACACCAAGCAATCAAGCTGTTTTTTGATAAGGCCATTGAGGTGCTAACTAATAAAAGCAATGTCATTGTCTTTACCGATGAGGCGCACCGTAGTCAGTATTCCAACCTGTCCATGAATATGCGCAAGGCTCTGCCCAATGCCACCTTTATCGGTTTTACCGGAACTCCGATTGAAAAAGAGGATAAATCCACTTACCGAACTTTTGGAGAACTCATTGATAGCTACACCATTTCTCAGGCGGTTGAAGACGGAAATACAGTCGCCATTGTCTATGAAGGTCGCCGCCAGGATCTCCAGATCATTCAGGAACAGTTGGATGAGGATTTTGATGAGGGCTTTAGGAACAAATCCGATTTGGAGCGTGAGGCCATCAAAGCCCGGTATTTCAATAAAATTACCCTAGCGGAGGCGGATGACCGCATTGATGATATCGCCCGAGATCTGCTGATCCATTATCGGGATAACAGCTATAAATTGGGATTTAAGGCTCAGGTTGTCACCGTATCCCGGTTAGCCTGTGTGAAATATTACAATGCCCTGATGAAGCATATGCCGTCTGTTTTTGGGGATAACCCCATTGAGATCGCAGTCATTTTTTCGGCGGACAATAATGATGCACTAATGATTAAGAACCATCGAACTTCCAAGGGGGAACAGGATCTGATTCTTGCCCGGTTTAAACGGGAAATTGAAAAGGATCGCCTGTGTATGATTATTGTAAAAGACATGCTTCTGACTGGTTTTGACGCAAAAATTGAAGATGTCATGTATCTTGATCGCCCGTTGAAGGAACACAACCTGCTTCAAGCCATTGCCCGGGTCAACAGAACTTATGATAAGTCGTTTAAGCAATGTGATGAAAACGGAAAAGAAGTGGAAAGCAAACGAACCAAAGCTTTTGGTCGAGTGGTGGATTATTTCGGCGTGACGAGACATCTGGAGGAGGCACTGCAAATCTTTGACACGGTTGATGTGGGGGAACCAATGGAAAACATCGACAGCCTGTACCGAAAAATGCTGGATTACAAGGAGCAGGCTATGCGTATGTTTGACGGGGTGGATAAAAGCAATCTGGATGCTCTGATGAATGTCTTAGAGCCAGCGAACATCCGGGCTGAATTTGAAACGGCCTATAAACGGTTTGCTGTGGCGGTGAATACTTTGATGCCCACCCATGTGACCCAGGACGATCTTAATGCTCTGAAATGGTTGTCTTACCTGAGAGCAGGAGCTAAGGCGCGGTTTGAGCCGGAAGACGCCATCGATATTTCAGATTGTGGCGAAAAGGCCCGAGAACTGATCTCAGAACATCTGAAATCCCAAGGGGTTTATCAGTGGATTGAACCCATTACCTTATTTGATAAAGACTTTAAGGAAAAAATCTATCACGGGTCAGATGAAGCCATTGCGTCCACCATGGAGCATGCAATCAAACACATTATTACCGTCAAGATGAAAGAGAATCCGGTGCATTACCAGACCCTGCTGGAACGTCTGCTAAAGATCATTGAAGAAACCAACCTGAACTGGGAGGAACGTCGGAAACAATTAGAAGAGTTTGTGGAACGAGAACTGAATAATGGTGAGGAGGAACTTGCCAGAGATCTGGGCTTCACCCAGAAGCGTCAGTTGGCCATTTATGAAACGATCAAAAATTCGGGTTCTCCCAGTAAAGTTGAAGAAGGTGGGGCAACTTATACCGCAGGTTATGATGAGGATGTGTTTAAAGACATCACCATGGACATCGAAAAGACTATTCTGAAAAATCGGGTTCGGGGTTTTAAAACGAATCCTACTCGGCTGAAGGAAATGGAAACAGCGATCTTTGAAATGCTTCTGGAGAGCTACCACATGGTACTAGGCTATGATGGCGTCACTCGCTTGATCAATCCGATCATGGATCTGGCGAAAATTCATTATGGGGAGTTGGATTAGATCATGAACCGTCTATCCTATCAATATGGAACCCAGCAGATCACATTTGATGTGGTTTACCGGAAAAGAAAAACCTTGGCGATTGAAATCGAAGCGCCAGATCGGATCACTGCCATTGTACCGGTGGGTCTTGACGAAGCGGGAATATTGGAGTTGGTTAAGAGCAAATCGAAATGGATTGTCAGTAAGCTTTTTGAGATCAGAGAAATTGAACATCAAAAAAGTCATAAACAGTATGTAAATGGGGAATCCTTTCCGTACTTGGGTCGTAATTACAGCTTGGATATAAAATATGAACCGGATGTAACCTTTTCAGAGGCTAAGCTTTATCGAGGGAAGCTGGTTGTGACAACGCCAACAAGGGATGAAGCGATGATCAGAAAAACTTTGGAAAACTGGTACCGAGATAAGGCAATTGAAAAGATTGAAGTACGGTTGGTTTATTATCAAACCTATTTTGATATGGCTCCAAAACGGCTGGTAATTAAGAATCAGCAGAAACGCTGGGGAAGTTGTACAAAAAATAAGGAGCTGTTGTTTAATTGGAAATGTGTTATGTGTCCAGCTCCAATACTGGATTATATCGTTGTCCACGAAATGTGCCATCTTGTGCATATGAACCATTCCCAAGAATTTTGGGAGCTTCTGAAAAAAGTCCTGCCCGATTATGAAAATCGGAAGGAATGGTTGAAAAATAATGGGTTAAGATATGATTTTTAAGAGAATGTGAAGGTTGGCCAAAGGTAAGCAGGGTTATTCGGGAAGGTTTGCTCTCAAGCAGATTTGAAGATCGACAAGGATGAGAAATGTAAGAAGTAAGATGGGCTGAATTATAAATTTTTGTGGTTTGTGAGTATTCTAATTAGATAGCATCCCCGCGTGCTCTGAATCATCGGAATAGGTGCACTATTCAATTGGAATACTCAATTCTATCGAATTTTAGCGGATAGTGCATTTTTTTACCGAGACGATTATTAGCTGGTCTTACTGTTTTTCTGTCCAGATCACAGATTTCTGCAATCCGGGATTTGTTGCCAGCATTCACGATCACAATCTTACAATATTGGAAAAGGATTACAGAAACAGCAATGAATACTAATAGAATTGGATTTAAAGTTATGATGATGCGTGAAAAAACACGTTTGGTCAGAAGTGCTTTGCGATATATTTAGGAATTGATCAAACACAAATAATAAAATTTGAAGAAGGTGAACTTCGATTAAAGGTCAATCTACTTGAAAAAATATGTGACTTGTTTAGTTGTTCATTTAACGATTTAACGGAAGAAATATCTGATGAGCTAGAGCAAGATTACTATTTTGATTGTAGTACAATAACCAGTAATGATCTTACAGCAATATCGTAAATTAATAAATTGCACTCAATTCAAAAGAAATGAATATTCTATTAACTGGAGGACTAATAAAATGATGGAATTATTAAAAGAAGAAGGATCTGACATGATAGAAATCAAATTGAACACTTTATGTAAAAATAAATATCCCATGTCAAGATCTGAGGCAAGACGCATTCTAAAGAATTTAAGTGCTTTCAAAGAGGTCACTCTTGATTTTGAAGAAATCAATAACATTGGACAGGCTTTTGGTCATGAAATCTTTGTTGTATTTCAGAATAAAACATCAAAAATTAAAATTAATTACATCAATGCAAATGATGAAGTTAAGGGAATGATAACAAGAATTTTGAATACAGAAAACTGCTTAATTAATGAAAACCCCCGAAAATGTTAAGTAGAAAAAGGTGCATTTTCAATTATTTGAAATGATTAAATTCTCAAAAGCTAGACAAACCTTTCAATTTTGATTTGCAAATAAAAATTGAAAGGGGGATTAATACGAGACTGAGACGTCCATATTCAACACGATTTTCAATTTAATCGACTGATCATCCCTTTGAATGCAGTGATATGAGGTCGGATCAGGTGCTCATCGGTCTTAAAATTCAGTTGCTTCTTATCTCAAAAGACCTCCTGTTAAGTAAACAATATTGATTAACAAGGGCTTAGTAAGCCTCCAAGGATAATTTCAAACTTCACGACAAACAAATTGACGCACACCACCCATCACAATCTGCGGTTTTGGATTTGGTGTTCATGATAGTAGGGAACCATTGTTGGAGAATGTCTTGCTCCTCTGATGAATAAATAGACGGGTTCTGATTTTTTTCATTACAGAGAATAAAAACGAGAAAAAAGTAATGACTGCGCTCGGAGAATTTCAATGTTAACAAAGCTTTCGGACGTGGGTTCGACTCCGACCTTCTCAGCCACCAAGAACTACGCAACAATATTGATGTTAGATAGAACCTGTTACGTTATAAGTAGCAGGTGTTTTGCTCTTAATCAGGATAAAAACATTGAACCTCAACCTTTGAGCTAGTTCAGCATAATTCCATTACAGATATTTAAGACAATCACAGCAATGATGATAAGCTGATATAATTTTAAAACGATCTTTTCAGACAGAATACCACTGAGTTTTGCGCCAAGGAATCCACCAATGATGGCAGCAGGAACAATGGATAACAACAAACTTAGGTCAAAAAAATCATAGCCGGTGGTAAATCCCATGGTGATTAAGGCTGAAAGCTGGGAAAAAAGAATGGTAATGATGGAATACACCGTGGCTTCCTTGATGGGGATGCCAAAACAGAACATCAGTAACGCCACGTTGATAGAACCACCGCCAATACCCAATAAAGAGGCCAAAAAACCAAGGAATACACCAACGAGAAAGTAGAATATTACGTTGGCAAGTTCCAGTGATTGCCATTTCTTGATGGTATAGATCAACGCAAAGACCAGAGTTGAAACGGTTATAATAATTTGAATTAATTGAACTGCTGAATCATCGGGAAGAAATTCCAGCAACTGGTTAAATATATATTGGCCTGAAATTCCTCCTATCAGAGCACCGAAAGACAGAAACAAAGCCAGTTTTATATTTATATTGATTGGATTTTTAAGTTGTCGACAGGTAGAAACAATTGACATTGATAAAACGGCTGTACAGGAATAAAAAGCAATTTCAACCAATGAATGAATGCCAATAGCATCCATCATCGGCTTGATAAGAATGCCACCACCCATTCCGGAAATCGATCCGATGGTATTGGCAAAAACAATAATAAAAAAATAGATTACCCCAATTTTCATTATATGACGTCGCTTTCATTAAATCTTTAGTATTTTTTCTTTTGTCTATCCCCCAAACGTGTTAACCAACCAATGTCAATACCGTTTCAAAACTTCCCAAAATAAACGGTAAAAATTACCCATTAGCATCGTTCGACTCGTTTTCATATAGACTGACATCATAAAAGCCAGCCTTTTTCTTTTCCCTGATCCGATAGCTG
>Ga0209749_1002061_pt1 | contig 14736 bp, 5 predicted proteins | sample EPASupsiteSAE347_FD_187267 | JGI IMG/M metagenome (GOLD analysis project Ga0209749, IMG submission 187267) | Bioremediated contaminated groundwater from EPA Superfund site, New Mexico - Sample SAE3-47 (SPAdes) (version 2) | ecosystem: Environmental > Aquatic > Deep subsurface > Groundwater >... | reverse complement strand
GGTGTATGCGCAAACGCGGGAAACCCGCAGGCGGCACAAGATCGCCGCCGCCTTTTTCGAACCAAATTCGCACCACATTGGGAAGGAAGCATTAATAACATTGGGTTGCGGGCATAGCCCGCTTTGGTTAATATTATTTTTAATTACGCAATTACTCATTCCCGAATTGGATAGGTAGACTCCCCCGCCATACGCCCACAATTGAGAACCAGAGGGAACATTGGTGAGAACATTTCCAGAAATTGTGCACCCCATCAGACTACTGTGATTATCAGCGTAAACACCGCCCCCGTAACGAGCAGCCGTAACAATAAGAGTATTCCCGGCAATCACGCAATTCGTCATTCTCGAATAACTAAGACACACTCCGCCGCCGTAGGAGTTGCTGACTTGGTTCCCGGTGATCAGGCAATTGTATATTTTCGTGCCATTATATGCAGCAACCCCGCCCCCATTAGATGCCGACTTTTTCCCGTTGGTAATAGTGAATCCATCCAAGACTGCACCGCTGGCGGTGAGTTCAAAACATCTGTTGGTAACTGGCTTTCCCGCATAATTATACCCGTCCACGATCGTTAATTCGCGCCCGTTGACGCTCTGAATTGTCAGAGCATTGGTTATACTTACCTGATTTGTCAGATAATATATGCCGTTTGACACCCAAACCATCCGTGTCGCAGTATTGGTCATGGCGGCATTGACCACGTCAATGATGTTTGTGCCTGCCGTGGCCCAGTTAGTGTAAGGATCGGCGGCTATATGGCCGGGTGTTCCGTTCGTTATCACATAGTGGGTGGCGGCCTGGCTCATAAAAGCACCGAACCAGAACAGTCCGACCAGCATTACAAATTCGAACTCCCGGCTTTTGTAGCCAATATGCATAAGGTTCATTGTCCTAAAAACATTATTCATAGTTCTCCCTCATTTGTGATTAAGTAGAGCCGGTTTCAAAACTCTGAATTTAATTTAAAGAACAATTAAGTTTGTACCGTTTTTTTACGAAAACAAAGTATAAATTGGGAAAAGTTCAATTTTCACAAAGAATTCATATTTTTACCCCTTTTCTAAAAGAAGATGAGCACAAATCTTGGTCCAGCCTCTTACACGCACATTTTTCAGACCATGACTTTCGCCAGTTCCACTTTGTTTTCCCTGCGTGGATTACGATCAATTCCAGCATGTCATACAGATTCTGAAAGCGTTCGCGTTCGTCTGTGCCAAGGGAATAATTTATTTACCAAGTTCCATCCTTACCCAGCCGGTTGTTAGCGGGCAGCCGGCTGGGCACAGTCTGTACGCTATCTGGCAGTCTAATTTATCACCCTCTACGTCAAGGTCATTCAATAACACATTCAAACCGAATGTATATCCTTCCACCGGCTCAAGGAATAATCCTTTCCACGGTATGCCAAGCTCCATCTCATAACCTGAATCTGTTTTCCGCGTCGCGATTTTCAAGCCTTCAATCTTTTTCATACCGTTTACGGGGCTGTAAATATCCACCAGGTTGCGCGTATCCGCTCCTATCATCAGTTTCAGGTCGTCCGGACCATAATCAGGCGACGGCACTCCATCGCCTTCGCCCCCCCGTTTTGCCATGCCAACGTCATCAAGCATATTCAACGCTATTTCCACGCTGTCCCCGGCCCAGACCGACCCTTCCGGCGCAGCATTCATTACTTTATCGTCCGTCACCTTCACGGCAATATATAAATATTTCTCGTCCCACTTAATCTCGAATAAACCGCTTATATCTTTTTCTCCCTTGTTTCCTCCGTAGGTTATATTACTATGAGGTATTGCCTGCGCACTGCTGAAATCCCATTCCCGCAGGTTGCCGTCCACTTTCACAGTTTCGGCCGTTTTGACCCTGGGACAAACAAGCTCTATCTTTTCCGGCCTCAGCTTGGTGTCTCTCGCCCTCAAGTAAGCCCGCGAAAGCCGCACATAGCCTTGCCCCTCGTTAATGTCCATATGCACGACGACATATACCCCGGACTTCCTCAACACGTTAAGCCGGGTCTTGGTTACCACGTCCAAATCGCTTTGCTCTATCTCATTCTTGATTTCTTCCGCGAGTTTAACGAGATTATTCTTTTCTGACTTCAACAAACTCAACCTCACTTTTTTCATGTCTGCATCCACCGCGTCTATCCGGTCATACCGTTTATTGGCGATATCGTCTTTTATCCGCGCAAGCATCTCGTTTGGCTCCTTCATCTTTTCAACATCCCGCGCCAGAAATCTGAACCGCACTTTCGCCCCTTTATCCTTTTCGTCTTTCCCCTCCGTTCCTTTGCATTTTCCAAGCCAGAGCATGGTTCCTTCGCCACCTGCCAATCTCCGTGCAAAAAACGTTAGGCCATTCTCTATCTGCGCCCTGACCGGCACGCCGTTACCTACACCCAAGTCTACCACTGGCGCGTATTCTCCGTTGAGCGCTATCAGCGGACTACATTCTTTGTCCGAATTAAGATTAACCAGACATAAATACCTGTTGCCCTGGCCGTCTTCCCTTAACACCGGTTCCACCAGTTCCTCGTCGCACATCACATCCTGGATAGGTTGGGACTCTCTTATCCAACCAAAAAGTATTTCCTTGAATTCTTCGTTTTCTCTGAACGGCAACAGGCTCATATATGCTTTGCCTTTACCATACCGGGCGGCAAAAATTGCGGGACGATTATCGTTAAACCTGGCCAATATTTCAACCTTGGGATTCTCTTTCCATTGATTTACATAATAAAACTCCTTCTCCTTTAAATCTATTTCAAGCCCCATCCCTTTGATGCTCTTAATCCCCTTCCTTTTCTCCATTCCATCTATCCCGAAAAACTCCCGGTTCATTCTCCCGTCATAAAATCCAAATTTATCATACGCACCTCCGGGACCCGATAAAATCAATGTCCCTCCTTCCTTCACCCAGGGGATCAGTTTCTCCACTACCCCGTCTTCAAGCCGCGGCAAGTATAAGATCAGCACCTTATAATCGGAGAGCTTTTCCAAGCCATCCGCAATCCAGCGGTCATCAATAATAAAAGGGGCACGATGTTCCTTGAACAACCATTGATCCACGACGATATTTTCTTTGGCGCTCGAATGATGACTATCAATTGCGCCTATTTTAGGATTGCAAACCCTGGTACCCGCGTAGGCCTTGCTCAATCGGTTCCATTTATCCTTCATCCAGGGAATATTCCCCGAAAACCACCTTATTGTGCTCATGTTCATCTCATTCGCCAAGACATTGTCCGTAGGAAATGATGGTCCTGCATTAAATACCAGCACGCCCGACACTCCCCATGCCGTCTGCTGCCAGAATCCCATCTCGCTTGTATTGCGCAGGACAAAAGGATCTACCGCTCCCGCGTATCTTCCTTCGTCACCGACAATATTGAACTCCCGGTTAAAGAATGGTTTTCCGCTCAATCTGTTTGCGCTATAATATTGCCTGTAATAGTATTGTTCGTTATGTTGCATGCCGAATCCGCCCCCGCGGCATCCGATACTATCTATATCAAAGGGATTGTATGGACCATGGTAATCACTCATATTCCCCACTAAATGATTCGGGTCTCCCTTTTTATAAGACTCTACCATTGTTCTAATCAAATCCATCCATGAATCATCCCTGAATTTCTGAAATTCGTAGATCAAAGGCGACGTCCACGTGACATTCTCTATTCCTTCGGGCGGTTTGATCTCATTAAAATCCTTATATTGCGCGCGCCATTGCTGGTTGAGGTTTTCCAGTGTCCGGTATTTATCTTGCAGATATTCCCGGAACCTCTTCTTGGCTATCGGGTCATACCCATCATATGATGTCGCTATCGTATCGTGGCTTGCTCCAGCCGCCGCCACGTTATTATATGCTTCACCCAGGAACATTGCATAAAAGACATAAGGACTATCTTTCACATACTTCCCCAATTCATAAGCGCTCTCAGCCCAGAGCGCTTTTATTGCAGGATGATAGATGTTTCCGCCCTCCCGGCCGATTGTACCGTTACAGGCTTGCGGATAGATCTCGTCCCCGTACTTTTCCTTAAACCATTCCGGTAAGTATTTTGTAACCCACGCGGCGTATACCGGGTACAACGTCGTCCTCTGGCCGTATATCCTGCCATTTCGTTCAAGTCTTTCGCCTGCTTTGGAAAAATCGTACTTGTCTTCCGCTACGCTTGTTTGATCGAGACGAAAACCATAGGCAAAACTACTCCGATTAAATTCCTGGCCTAATACCTGCAAACACTTTGAAATAGCCACCCCATACCCTCCGCCTCCGTCCCACGGAAACCCCACAAAGAATCTTTTGCCGAATAATTCCCTGGGAACCACCTTATCCATCGGCAAAGGCGTTGTCGCGCCGTACTCAAAACTGAAACCGCTGAATGATGGTTCCTTGGCCCTTGCCGCCTGATCGAGTCTCCCGAGGCCGGCCGCTATCTCTTCCCTTAATTTGCCAATGTTTTCTTCAATGGCCCTTGCACACTTCAAATATGCGTTTATTTTTTTATTCTTAAGTTCCCGGTCGCCAAGCAGATACTTAACTCTGATATCATAATACAGTTCTTTGTATGACTTGTATAAATCCTGTATCTCACGGTTTATTTCAACTGTTTTTCGCTCCAACGGCCCGATGTCTTCTTCCACCCCCAAAAGCTCCCATCCCCTTTGCAATTGCCGGAGATCATCGCGCAAGTACGCCTCTTTGACAACACACCCGGCATACATCCCGGATGCATCCGTCATCTGGCCTCCCAAAAACGCTGCCGCTTCCTTCGCTCCGTCTTCGGAAAATTTCCTGATGATAATTTTAGCAAGGTAGCCGTCCGCTGCTCCATCTGCCGCGGGACACCATATCTTTAGGTCCGCTCCTTGAATGCCATTCGTAAATGCCGCGTTGGGCAGAAAAAAGAAGTCTGTTCTCCAGACTAGATTGTTAAATATTAATATCCTTCCAACGGTAAATTGTTTCTGTTCCGTTTCAAGTTTTTTGGAACCTTCTTTATATTGAATGTAGCAGGGCTGAGGGGCCGCCGTGCCGGCTATGTCAAAATATTCCATTATGACCGCCGCGGCCGCCCCTTTTTCAGGAATGAATCCATCCTGCACGTCAAGATAGATATCTTTCGTTTTCACATTCTCCCCGGTTGTTATGCGCAGGCATTTTTTGCCGTCTTTTACGGCGGATATGGCCTTACCGCCTGCGCGTGAAAGTTTAAGGCCTTTCTCCCTGTTGTTTGCAAAATCAATCCATACAATGTCATCCCGCATTGGAAGCGAATCAACGGGCGTCGAAACTTCTTTTGCCAACTGCTCCCGGGGAATAAACTCAAGGTCGTCAAGATAGACCGTGAAGTTTCCGTCAACATAAATCCAGATTGTGCTTAATTGCGTCCATTCCATGCCCGGGCGTCGTTTAAATTCATCCCTGTGGATTGTTATCCTCTTCCAACCCTTTCCTGCGGTAACCGGAATCGCCTCCGAGTAGTCAAACGCGGGCTCCCATTTATTATTGGACAGGCTGACAAGAGAAATCTTTCCCGCGCCGGAAACACAGTTGCACCAGAACGAGAACGTGTCGTTTTTTTCGGCAAGTTTCACGGACCCGGGAATCAGCCTCGCTATCTGGGCGTAGCCTCCGGCACGCTTCCACGGCCAAGCTTCCAGCTTTAAACTCTGCTTCCCGCCATGCGCAAACTGCGGGTCTTTATTCAACGTGATCTGAGCCAAAGGCTCTTCACATTTACGACCCTTTCCGTCCGCCCAATACATGCTGAGGCATTGCCAGTCTTTTAAATCGCCCTGTTCAAAATCATCCACCATCTCTGCATGTACTGCGCTTGCAACCGTCGCAGCCAGCAACATCCCTAATAAATATCTGGCCATCATCCGATGCCCTTTGTTTGCGCATCTTTTCTTCGGTTTAAACATTTTCATGCGCATTTTCATTTTTTAAATATTTCCGGCAGAGCTATATTACACACGATAAGCACGGATTTTTTCCATACAGCGATTAACTTCATTTGCTCCTGGTGCGCCATGAACCTGATAAAGCACACCGCCGACCAGACTGTGTCGATCGAGCCGTTCCGAAAAATCATTGAACCGAACGTTGACAACCAGCGGCATGTCGCCGGCCCGAACTTTTAGTCCCTCCAGAACCTCCATCGCCGGCGGAAAATCCTTGTCGTCGCCCAAGATTACCGCTTTTAGTCCCCGCATTGAGCACACGGCCTCCAGCAGGTGCCGGCCATTGCCATGGATGTGAGTAACACCGCCATCAAACTCGGCCATGATGCGTTCAGAAGTCGCGCGTCCCCATTTTTCAAAATAGTCAACCGAGGTCATATGGAAGGGATCCACGCTTTCAGCAACAATCCGTCCGGGAATCCACTGGACGGCATAGCCGCAGGTCCCGCCGGCAATAAGCGGCATTTTTGCAAAAAAACGCTTCTGTATCTCCACGTTCACCTTAAACCCAAGTTCAATCGCATTGCGGACCATCTCCGGCCGGTCAATCAGGCTCAGGTAGGTTGCGGTGGCACCTATCAGTTCAAAGACAAAGTTAAGACCATTGATCAGGATAAAGTGGCTGATGCCGAATTTTCCTTTTGCGCCCTCACTGAAGACATTGAGTTGCCGCTCGTATTTCTGAAACCACTCGTGATTCGGGTCAAGCCGCAACCGGCTGAATTCCGCCCAATCTTTCAAGAGCGGGAAAACCATAGAGGAAATCCAGCCTGTATCCAAATCGCTGTTGAATCGCACTTCTCCGCCAAGCACACCGCCATAAAGCCCCTGGTCAAACTCGCTGAGATAGGCGCTTGGAACGGAATCATCATTGAGCGCGGCGCGCTCCGCCAATAAATGATCCCAGAACCGGATCCTCTCGGCCGGATCCGGGTAACCGCATACTTTCCCCACATTATGGTTCCTGAATTCCCGCAATGTGGGACTAGGCACATCAAACACCGCAAAAATCCGATCCTGGACACGATGCTCGTAGAATTCCCTCAACCGGTCAAACACCCGCGCGTATTTTTTCTGCATATCTTTTTTTCTATTTTCCATGGTTCTTTAAAATCGGAAGAATTTTCAGTTTGCCGGCAAAACGAATCCTCCAAAGACGGAATCATGCCTGCCAAATCCAACCGCCGCCAATCTCCTGCTTTGGATCTTGTGTTATTTATGCGTCCGGATTAATCCGGCATCACGGCCTTCAGTTGGAGGATCGAATCCGCTTTATGCCCTTTCGCGATCCGAATCCGGATCGGCACGCCTGGCAACAGGTCAAACCAATTGTCGGAAATCAACTCCCGTCCGTGGTCTTCGGCATGCACCGCGTGACAGTAAACGGAACTTCCAACCTCAACCTGATCGTCGGCCAGCGTCTTGATCCGGATATCGGGCTGAACCAAAGCCAGTTCGCGGCACGGGGCCAGCGTCCACACAGACTGGTCGAAAGGCACATTATCCGCATCTCGCAGCACAGCGGCATACAGCCAATGCCGCGGGTCGCGCGCTGCGACACCGGGCAGCGCGGCCCTGGCAACCTCCAGCATGCAATTCGCTTCAATGGCAATCGGGCGTGACTTCACCTCCTTGTGTCCGCCATCCAATCGCCACCAGCCAAATTCCACCGCTCCGCTGAACGCCCGCAAAGTGTCGTTGATGAGGCGGATGATGAGTTGATCCCCCCGCCGGCGCACAATCACTTTTACCGGCACACACGCGCGCCGGACCCAATAGTAACTCGCCTTGCGCCGCAGATAGTAGTCCAGGATCGACCAACCGGTTTCCCCCCAACAATCCGAATATGACCAAATCAGCGCTCCTTGGCAGTCATCCTGCGAATCGTGTTTACGAAAACGCAATGCCTCCATGGCATGACCATGGATGATCGCCTGGAACATCTGGCCATAGAGCGCATACTCAGGCACGGTCAGGCGCTCCGGATCGGCGTAATGCAGCCGAATGGCGGCAGGCACAGTGTCTTTCTCGAACGAGTTCGTGTGCATTTGCCAGGCAAAATTGCCAGGTTTCATTTCCTCTGGCGCAAGGTACTCGCGGATCGAATCCAAATGGCATGGTCCGATGGCGCCATACTCGCTCACAAAACGGGAGTGGCATTCGTCAAATACCTCGTGCTGAATGCGGCGGTTGATATCCGGATTCATGAAAAATGGCTGCCACCAGTGGCAGTCCCCTTCGAATTCCGAGTTCGGGGCTTCGCCGCCGGCTGGACTACTGGGCCAATAGGGCCGGCGCGGATCCAGAAAATCACAAAGCTCCGGGAAAAGATGATTGTAGAATTTCTGTCCTCCCAGATTCAGCGGTTCCTTCTTTTCCGGGTTCCACCAGTCGCGAAATCCCCATGTGCACTCGTTGTTGCCGCACCACAAGGCAATGCACGGATGGTGACGGAGAAGGCGGATGGCCGCCTCCGCTTCGGCGCGGATCGCCTCGCAGAATGCCGCGTTGTCCTCCGGATAGGTGGTGCCGGTCAGCATGAAGTCGTGCCAGACCATGATTCCAGCCCGATCACAAGCATCATAAAACGCAGTCCCCTCGAAGATCGAACAGCCGTTGATGCGAAACATGTTCAGGTTCGCGTTTCGGGCTTCCGTCACCAAGGCTTCGTACTTGGAGTCGGAGATTCGGGCGAGAATGGCGTCATGCGGGCCGAGGTTGCCGCCGCGGCAAAACACCTCCTGCCCATTGACGCGCAAACAGAACCGGCTGCCTTTGGGCAGACGTGATCGATCGATCGTGATCGTACGGAGGCCGATGGTAAACTGGCGAATGTCACACACGGTACCGTCGTTGTCTACTACTTGCGCTGTGACCCGGTACAACGGCTGATCACCCATGCCATTCGGCCACCACCACTGGGCATCGGGAATCTCAATCAGATCCTGAAGCGGGTAGAGGCCCGGGGGCACATCCAAGGCATATCTTCTGTGAATGGGAGACCCGCCCTCCGGCGGTTGAATCTCCAATTCAAACACGCACGGTCTTTCGCTCCACGGATGAAGGTTTTCAACGGCGACCGCCATTTCGAGACTCGCCTTTGCGCCTTCGCGAACGGTGTCCAAACGCAAGTCATGCAGAACGACATGGGTGTGCCCTTTGAGATGGACTCCGCGCCATATCCCGATGTTGGGCAGGGCATCCACCCAATCCCATCCATAACTAAACTGCGGCTTCCGGATCCACTTGCGTCCGGACCACCCGCGATGGTCGTAAAGATTGGCCTCATGCATGGTGTTAGGTATCCGGTCGCCGGCAAACGCCAAACGCAATTCATTCGGTCCTCCCGCACTCCAAATAAATCCCTCGTTGCCGCTGATGACCTTCACCACCAGAAGATTTCTCCCGAAACACAGGTGCGCATTAAAAACGTTGTTGGTGATGCCAATGGGCTTGCCGTCATTGCCAGTGACAGTGGTGTCGCAAGCGACCTTGCCATTAACCCACCATTTCATCCGCGAATCCATGCCTGAACCGAAAGTGACATCTGTATCTACATCCGCACGGAGTTCAGCCATGAGGTAGGCCGTCTTGCCGGGCTCCGCGCCGCCCAGCAGAGCCCCCAAGTCGAGGCGGTGGTCGGTAAAGCAAACCCGGCGACCCGGAAGGCGCTGCAGTCCAATCGTCAACTCGGCAGGCACGTCGTGAAATCCGCCAACTACCGGTTCGGAAGCGTCCTTGGCGACCGGACCAAAGAGCAACCACTCCTGCGGGGGAGAGAGGTTGCCCTGAATCACGCTGCTGCCCAAGGCGGCGTTCAACTTTGCGGCAGTTGCCAATTCAGTGCCGGCCGTCAGGCGGACAACCAGATCGTTGCGCCCCACTTGAAGAAATCGTTTCACGTCAAAACTGGTGGGGACGAAAGCGTTCTGAGACTCGCCAGCCAGTTTACCGTTCACAAACACCTGCGCATACAGATCCAGCCCCTCAAATACCAAGTGCTGACGTTCGTGTGGAAGGAAATCGGGGCTGATCTCAAATGAGGTTCGGTACCACCAAGATTTCGTCTCCGGCCAGCGGCACGCGGGCATATTGGCGCCGACCGTCGGCTCAGGCATTTGTCCGGCCCGGATCAGGTCCAGATGGATTTCGCCCGGCACCCGCGCTTCGATCCACCCGTCCTTTGCCTGGCGGACCTGATTCCACCCGTTTTCTCCGATGCACTCCAATGTTTCCGGTCGCACCAACCATGTTCCGTTCAGATTGATGGTTTGCATCTTCCTAGTCTCCAATTTCAGATTTCCGGTTTTCACATCAACTTCCTGATTTCCTGTTCGCCGACCCATGCTCCGCCAAGGCGAGAATAATGCGATTTTTCAACTCAAACGCTCTCTGGTAATTAAAAACATAACAAGATATGGTATCAATCGCTTCATTTTATAAAGAATCGCTCATTTTGGGTATTAATCATTTTTTAACCTTGGATATTTTACTCCGCCGCTTTGTTCGCACGGTCTGCCGTAAAATCAAACGACGAATCGGCGGTAGGTTCATGCGCGAATTTTTGCGTCTGCTGATCGTTTTTTTGTAAACGTCTGATTTTTGCCGACATTATTTTAGCAATCCGACCGAATCGTCCATTTAAAGATTTCTGAAGCTTCAAGGTTTCTGAAGGTAACTTGTCGCTATAGACCAAAATTCCTGCCACTTCTCCGAGATTTACCTCTCCTACCAGCAGTTTTCCATCTTTTAACGGTTCAAAATCATTAATCCGAAAATTATCGTAAGAACTTCCACGCAATTCAATAGTCTTTGCGCCCGAAGGGAGCCGTAAGGCCGCGCAATCAAACTTCACCTGACATCGCACCGGCACGATCTGCTTGACATCCCGCGGACCGGCATGCGCCAGAACCAAGAGAGCATATTTTCCGGGAACAGCATAAAGCGACCAGGCTATCTGATCGTTGGATATCTCCAGAACTGGCGGGGTAAGATAGTTATAAAAAAGCGCTTCCTGAACCGGGAATGCCCGCCAAATCTGCCACAAGGCCAGAACTTCACGCCAATGGGCCGGGTCAACGGTGCCGACAATACTTGTCCCCATTACCCCGACCCCGACGTGCGGTGTTACACCTTCGCGTACCATCGCGGCTATCGTTCGATAAGACCTGAAAAGATAAAATTTGCGGCGGTGCATCGTCCATAAAGTGGGAGCTTTCCCGCAACGCTGGCAAACGGAAAAAGCATCCAGATCAGCCTGCGCTTCACCGGTCAGACAGCCATCAACTCCCTCAACCATATCCGCCGCCGTTAAATAACCCCCGCCGTGCGCAATCATGACGGCGTCCGGGCCAATACTCTGCCGCCAATTCCTTAAAAGCCGCCAATAATCAATAAAATTAAATAATCCCGCCTCATGCTCATGCGCTGTATTATTGCATAAATATTCCGCGGGCCAGGCAAAATCCAGATATAAGCCGTCAAATTTATAATCATTAATCATTTTCACCCCTAGGTCCTTAATATAATCAAAGGCCGGCCCGCAGCGAAGGCATAATTCATCAGAGTCATAATTCTGATTGGCTTTATAAAAACAAACCTGACACTTATCGCTGCGGGAAATCCAAATCGGTTTGTCCGCAGTGCGGAAACAACGCAAAGACGAAAACATCGGGGAACGATGACTGATTAAATAAGGGCAGAGATAACCCACGACTTTTATCCCCAATTGACGGGATTTCCGTATAACCCGCTTCAATTCTTTTTCATCCAGCGCCGCATAAGGCTCAATGTATGCCGTCCACGAATGAAGAACTAAAATACTGCAACCATACTCCGCCATCTCTTCCAATATATCATTGCCCGGATAAACGGGATGCTGTCCGTACCAGTGGTAAATTCTTTGCCCCCGAACTTTATTGGGGCAATTATCAAATCCGGTTAATGTCACCGCCCAACGATTGGAAAAAGTAAAATCATCTTCCAGCTTCAAATCATTCCCGCCGTATTCCCATCCGAAAAATCCTTCCCCGTCTTCCGAAAACAGTTTTTGCGGCTTAAGCGACAAAAAGTTTTTCTGCGGATACTCCAGCAGAAAATTAACCGCACAAACATCCGGGCGTTCTTCCGTCCCCACGCTAATTTCCATTGCCCTGAAATTAACATCGGGACTGCTGCTGAAATCAAGTCCGAGCTCTTTGACTTGAAATTGATGGCCAAGCATATCTTTTTGATGTAAACGGATTCCCAGCCGAAGCTGTTTGACATTAGTCCCTTTTGGACAATTAAGGGTCGACTGACATATAATCACCCCCGCAGGAGTAATCGTATACATTTCCTGGCCAGCAAATTGTCCTGAATGCCATTTCGATTCCACAACCACTAAATCCTCATCAACTTTTGCAGTCAACGCATGTGCCACTGGCGGCAAATGATCAATCTGCCATCCCATGCACGCCCCCGATGCCATTACTTCTCTGGTTATGACCGAATCATTGATTGTTGCTGAGCTAATCCTGCCGGAATTGCGCTCGAAGGCAATTGAAAACCGGTCACTCAAAACATCCAGCGTCTGGTCATTTTCCCGCAATTCAAGGCCGTTCATTGTAATTGTACCTCCATTGTTTAAAGCCATTTTTTAAGGAAAGAGATTCCTTTCTCCGCCAGTATTTCGTGGCCGCCCTGGTGATCCGCGTATTCAATCCGATCGGCTATGTTCAGCTTTTCATAATATTTCCTGGCTAATGAAAATTCCTCATGCTGTAACGGCCACCAGCCGATGCTGTCCGCGCGTCCCTGTTGAATCTGGACCGGCCGGGGACAGATCAGCGCCAGCAATTCCGCATCGCTGAACCCACCGGAGAACCAGCCCGGGATCCAGATGTGTTCCTCATCAGCATCGAGAAAGCTTGAATACAACGGACTTGAAACCGCCATTTTGGCATAACGATGATTGAAGAAAGCGCAAATAATTCCCGCTTTAATCCGTGGTTCCAAAGGCGTCGTGAACATGGTGTAAAAACCGCCCAGCGAAATACCCCACATCCCGATCCGTTTGGCGTCAATTTCCGGAAGAGTTACGGCATAATCAATGATCCGTCGGATTTTGCCGACTTCAAGACCAGCTATGGTCTTCCCCAGAAGAAGACACAATCGCTGAAGCCTTGCGCGCGGATGTGCATCGGTGATATTGCTTGGAGCGATTACGGCAAACCCTGCATCAAGCAGCGCCTTTCCATAATCATGATACAGAGTGCTTGAAACGAGTCCAAAAACATTTTCCGGAGACGAAGCGAGGCCATGCTGGGCAATCACCAGCGGCAGGCGAGATTGCCTTTTCTTTGGCAACGCCAGAACAAAACGCGCCCGCAATCCTTCGGACAACGTAATATAAACCCATCTGGCAATTGAATGATCATCCTCAAAAAAAGGCTCATACTGAACATCAAAATCGGCTTTAAAAGCAAACTCTCCCAGTGTTTGCATCCATTTCTTCCGATACGGATCACAGCTTTCCTGAAATGTTTCCGGCGAACAATAATCAAGTTTCCAGGCGCGTTCTTTTTCAAGGGTCTTGCGGCATTGGTCAACCAGCCAAGCCTCGGTTTCCCGGCACATCAGTGATTGACGGTCATTAACCACCCGTTTCCGAACGTCTTCGCAGGCTTCATAGGCGTTTTTATAACTGGGCATATATTCCACCCTTTCATGTTAATTCGCTATATCTCTTTTTCACAAGATTTGAAACATACTCAACCATGCTATTTACCGGCGAAGGCGGTATATCCCGGATCGCAGTGGCTCATGGGCGCCAGAAATATTTTTTTGATCATGGCCATATCAGGACCGCTTGAGTTGCGCTTTAAACCGGGCGATTGAACATTACCCTTTTATATTCCGCCACCATGCTAAACAACGCGGAACATTTTAACAATGCGGATTCCTGCCGATTTTTTACGGTTTCTTGCCGAAAGAATGCCCAGCCCCAACCCATACTTGCCGTTTTCGCTCTCCATGAGGGCGATTCGAAATATTTATTTTTGCGGCGGCAAGAACCCCATCAGTTCAAGCGGAATGGCATCTTTGCGTGTCATGGCTGAGGCATGCGCCAGAATGATTTTATGCGCCGACATTATCCCCTTGAATTGTTCACGTCCCTTTCCCTCTCCGCCGATTTCAAACACACAATCCTTCATTCCCTCGCGCAAGACGATGTAATCGGGCGTTTTGGCGCCGCGTGTTGATTTTAAATAATGGAATTGAATTCCGGCGATTTTCATCATTTCTCCGAAGAAATCCTCACGCAGCGCCCCCAGCGCCTGATCATAGGGCAAGTATAATAGCCTGAATGGAAGATGCATGAGCACTTTGGGTTCACGTAAGACGTTTGTGCCTGCAGGGAAGACTGGGTTTAGCACAAAAGCCTTTTCGAGCAACTGAATGTATAATTCCGCCTTGTATTTGGTAATGCCGATGTTTCTTGAAATCGAGGAATAGTTAATTCCTTCAACGGGCGATTTTCCGATAAAAGCGATCATTTTTCGAATGTTGCCGAGGTCTTCAACGGCCAAATGTGCAACCGCGGGAATATCGCGTTGAATGATTTTGTCCAGCACGTTACGGAGAAAAGGCAGGGGATCCGGTTCTTCCAACGCAAAGGGATACAATGAACCTCTTAAAAACTCATCAAATCGGAACCCATATTTCAAGTAATCGGAAGAATATGCCTGGTTCACAATCATGTCCAAGGTCAAGGGGGCA
>Ga0209749_1002059_pt1 | contig 14759 bp, 7 predicted proteins | sample EPASupsiteSAE347_FD_187267 | JGI IMG/M metagenome (GOLD analysis project Ga0209749, IMG submission 187267) | Bioremediated contaminated groundwater from EPA Superfund site, New Mexico - Sample SAE3-47 (SPAdes) (version 2) | ecosystem: Environmental > Aquatic > Deep subsurface > Groundwater >... | reverse complement strand
TACCAGGCTGGTGCTGTCGGGCGCGGCCGCGGTGCAGTCACTCAGCACCTGACCGGAGGACAAGGCCCTCTTCCAGATACGCATTTCATCGAATTCACCTCGCCAGAAACCGGTTTTATCAGGACGCGAAGCATCGGTCCAGCCGCACCCCACCATCAGATTGTATAAATTTTCAATCTTCTGGCTACCGATCTCCTGATGGTAAACGGATGAAAGCAATTGTCCATCGATGAACATTCTGGAACTTTTATCCGAAGTATTGTAAACCCATGCCACATGCGCCCATTTGCCGGCCTCAAGCTTCTTTAAAAAGGCTGTCCCAAGATTCGTATTGCGGGAGTTCCTGAGGTCGAAACTAAAATTGGGGGCAATGGAGGAGCTGTAAGTGTAAAACTCGAACCTGCTATTGGGTACGTGGGCATTTCCTTTTGAGACAATCCGGTATATATCGCCGAAATTTTCGGGATTCATCCGGAAACAGACAGTAAAGCTTTCTCCGATCGCGATATTGAGATCGGAATGGTTACGGACGGACATGTACTGGTCAATCCCGTTGAACCGGATAAACTTCCCTTCGGGCACAACCTGAGCCCGGGCATCGGTATCCGTCAATAAAAAAGCGGTTGCCAGGAAAGACAAAAGCAATACCTTTTTCATCGGCTTAGGTACAGAGCACCTGCCACAAATATATGTTTTAAAACAGTTTTTCCTTGATTGAGCCTGCTCAGGTACTTAAATATTGTTTCCCCCGGTTGTCCGCCATGCGGATGCATTCGACAATCCTCGCGGGGCTGATTTGGTAAGGCTCGTGCCAGATGGATTCTTCGGGTGCGCAGGCGGCAGCGGCCACTTTTTGAAGATCTTCGGCGGGAGGGTCGATCACCCCGATTTGTGCCAGGGTTACCGGCAACCCAACCGATAGGCAGAAGGCATAAACCTCCTCTATCAGGGCAGCCGGCCGGCTTGCCAGGAAGAGGCCCGCCAGGACGCCGAACGCCACTTTTTCGCCATGATAATAGGCATGAGTTCCGGCGAGCTGGGTCAGCCCGTTGTGAATGGAGTGGGCGCTGGCCAGGCCTGCGCTTTCAAAGCCCAATCCGCTCATCAGGGTATTGGCTTCGATGACCTTTTCCAATGCCGGGGTCACCTGGTTTGCCCGGCAGCTTTCACGGGCTTCAAGTCCATATTTCAAAATGGTGTCGTAACATAATTTAGCCAGGTTGAGGGCCGATAGGGTACAGTGGCCTCCGGCTTCATTCGGGGAGGAGGAGGTATAACAGGCGTCGGCTTCAAACCAGGTCGACAGCGCATCGCCCATACCGGCTATCAGCAGGCGTACAGGGGATTTTGCAATGATTTCGGAATCCAGGAGAACGAGGTTGGGATTTTGCTGCAGGTGGAGAACGTGATCAAAAGAGCTTTCTTCCGTGTAGATAACGCTGATTGCACTGCAGGGTGCATCATTCGAAGCGATGGTCGGTACAATGATGGTTTTTGAGTTCAACTCATTGGCCACGGCTTTCACCGTGTCTATCGCCTTGCCTCCGCCGATGGCGACAATGACATCACATCCGCCGGCTTTCGCTATCGCCGAGATCCGGTTGATTTCCCGCACGGTGCACTCTCCCCCGAAAGATTCAACCAGGAAGTCGGCACCTCCCTGTTTTTTTAATCCCGGAATGATCTCCCGGATCGAGGTGCGGCCGCCCATGATCATGGCTTTCGTACCCAGCTTTCCGATCCATTCCGGAAGGACACTGATCGCACCCGGGCCCTGAATATAACGGCCGGGGAAAATGGCAGACTGAAAGATTTCCGCATTCATAGCTATGAAACCAAGTGTGATTATTATTCCGGTTTTACCCAAATGATTTTGCTAAATTTATCAATTCATTCTGAAATAAACCTTAATAACCGACTCTATGAAACAGCTGCGGCTTTTACTGGTGCTGGGATTATCCGTTTTATGCGTAGTATCCTGCAAGAAGGAGAATCCTTATGAGCAATATGAGGATCAGATCCATGTCTGCATAAACGATGTGCCCTTTAAAACGGAAGCGTTTCTGAGGATTCCCTATACACTGGAGTTTTGGGAATTTGGGAAAAGCGGACTGATGTTGCAGAAAATCTATGTGTATGACAAGGAATCCATGACTCAGCTGATGGAAATTGATACATCGGGCTTCCCTAAGTTGTATTATCATCCGCTGGGAGGCAATCAGTTTTTTACATTTGACTCGCTTTCCCATTACTATATGTCACTGCAGCTTCCGGTCCTTTTGGCACAGACACCACCCCAGACAGTGATTCACCGGTTTGAGTTTAAGGATATTGAAAATGACAAGATCGTAATGCTTGAAGGGGCTGAGTTTGAGCCTCGCCTGACGGAATCTCCCCTGGTTATCGCTTCTCCGGTTAAAGGAACAAACCATGTTTTCATAAACCAATCGACCAACGATTACCATTTTAATGCAACGTTTTTTATGGAAGGCGGCATTTATACCTCTGAACGGTTTGCATTTGATGAAATACAGCTGAATGGGGAACTGACCAGCAATTTCGACGGTGATCCTAAACAGAATGAGTCTTATTTCAATTACAAGGATACCTTATTTGCGGTCGCCGACGGTACGGTTGTTCAGATCCAGGACGGATTGCCGGAAAATAGAGGGGATGCCTGTGATGTTACCTTTAATTCAGCACTGGAGTATGGCGGAAACTTTCTGGTTCTTGATATCGGTAACGGGCATTACGCGTTTTATGCCCATTGTGTGCCCCAGTCATTTTTAGTCAGCGTTAATGAGGCCGTGCAGGAGGGCGATCCGATCGCTTTACTTGGAAATTCAGGAAACTCCACCGCACCTCATTTGCATTTTCAAATCACTGACGGACCCGCGCTTTTCAAATCGACAGGGTTGCCTTTCGTACTTAAAGAGTACACAAAAACGGCTGATATCACCGGCTTCCCGGTTTTCATCACGCCGCAAAAGGTCACGAATTCCATGATGGAACAGTATTCGGTCATCAGTTTTGAATAATGCCTTGAAGGTTGAACAAAATAAGGCCTGATCTGTTATAGAAGCCTATATAACGTTCAAAAAGAATCAAGCATGGCAACCATTACCCTCAAGGGAAAACCGGTTCACACGGTTGGCGAACTGCCGAAAAAAGGTGAAAAGCTTCCGGATTTTGACCTGGTCAAAAACGATTTATCCCACGTTTCTTTAAAGGACTTCGCAGGCTACAGGCTGGTACTGAATATTTTTCCGAGCCTCGATACCGGTACCTGCGCTGCCTCTGTGCGGGCATTCAACAAAGCGGCAGCCGGACTGGCCAATACCAAGGTGTTGTGCATATCCCGCGACCTGCCCTTCGCCCAGGCCCGCTTCTGCGGAACCGAAGGCATCAATAACGCCATTACCCTGTCGGATTTTGGTACAAGAAGCTTCGGAAAGGCTTACAACCTGACCATGAACGACGGGCCATTGGCGTATTTGCTGTCGCGGGTGGTCATTGTTGCCGATGAAAAAGGGACCATCCTCTACACACAACAGGTTCCCGAAATCGTTGACGAACCCGACTACAACGCCGCATTAGCTGTACTGTAAGGCGCCCTGCGCCTTTCGCTTTTCGCCTTTCGCCTTGGCGAAAAGGTGTTAATTAGCGGTATCTTATGTATTTTTCCAGACTCAAAAATGGTTGAGAAGGTTTATAAAGTTGAGATAGTTGAGGATGAAGGATACATATTCAGAGAGGATCAAGATATTTGGCGTGGAAGCTGACCGGTTCCGGAAAAGATCGGACCGGGTGGCGATCGCCCGGATGGTCCTGTTTCTGGCGATGGTTATCTCGGCCTGGTATTTCATCCGCGAGCGGCAACCGGCAGGATTGCCGGTTCCCCTGGCCTTTTTGGCCGGATTTCTTTGGCTGGTCAGGCATGCAGTTGCCATCCGCAGAAAAATCAGGTTCCTCGAGCTCCTGATGGAGATCAATGAACAGGAAATTCGCACCCTTGACGGAGATTATGCTCCCTTCGACACCGGCGAAGAGTACATCGACTATCATCATCCCTATACCTACGACCTGGATATTTTTGGCATCCACAGCATCTACCGGATGGTTATCCGCGCCGCTACTCCGCTGGGCAAGGAACGTCTGGCCTCGAGACTCTCCGGGCCGGGAACCGATCCGGATCTCATCCGCAAGCGCCAGGATGCCGTGCGAGAGCTATCAGGGAAACTCAACTGGCGCCAGGATTTCCTGGCCACAGCCAAAGAATCGGACTGGGAGAACGATAAATCCCGGAATGTTCAGTCGTGGCTTACCGGCACCGACCGTTTCACCGGCAACCCCTTTTATGCCGCAATACTCCGCCTTAATCCCATTATCTCATTACTTCTTCCCATTCTGATAATCTTTCTCCTTTCTCCTTCCTCCTTCCTCCTTTACTATCTCCTCCCCCTCGGAGTAATCCTGTTCAAAACCCGTTCTATCAACCGTGAACAGCAAAAGGTTGAGCGTCTTCTCGATCTTTTCCGGAAATATCAGGGATTATTGGAACTGATCGAAAAAGAGAATTTTAATTCCGATTTAACCCGCAGCCTTCAACAGACGCTTCATCACGACGGTGTTCCGTCCAGCGAAGCGATGAAGAAACTCACCAGCCTGTTGTGGGGACTGGAATTGCGAGGAAACCTGATCGTGGCTTTTATCCTGAATGTTACCTTTCTCTGGGATATCCTTCTGATGGTAAGACTTGAACGCTGGAGAAGGACCTATCGTGATGATTTCAGCCGATGGATCGATACCATCGCTGAATTTGAAACACTCAACTCCTTTGCCACTTTCGCGGTGAACCGGATCGATTGCGTGTATCCGGAGATACAGGACGGATCCTTCAGGATGAAGATTGATCTGGGAGGCCATCCCCTGATACCTCCGGGAAAACGAATTGATAATTCATTGTCGTTCAATGAATACGGGCAAATATACCTGATCACCGGGGCCAATATGGCCGGCAAGTCAACGCTGCTGCGGATGGTGGGGGTCAATATGGTGCTGGCCATGGCCGGCAGTCCGGTATGCGCCAGAGCCCTGTCGCTGGTACCGGTGAGGATCTCAAGCAGCGTACGAACCAATGATTCGCTCGGGGATGATGAGTCTTATTTCTATGCCGAGCTAAAAAAATTGAACCGTATCATATCCGGACTCGAAACCGATCCGCCTTTGTTTGTCATTATTGATGAGATGCTGAAAGGCACCAATTCGCACGACAAGCATGAGGGATCGGCTGCCCTGATCCGCCGGCTTACAAAACTGGGCGCATCCGGGTTGGTGGCAACCCACGATGTGGAGCTTGGCGTGCTTGAAAAGGAATATCCCGATAAGATTATAACCCGGTGTTTTGAGGTATCAACCGAGGGCAGCCAGCTGAAATTTGATTATATTTTGCGCCCTGGAATCAGCAAGAGCCTGAACGCGACCTTTCTGATGAAACAGATGGGAATAATAGAAGGATAAAGGAACAAGGATAAAGGAAAACAGTAACCTCCGGCTGCCAGCCGGAGGGAGAAGGTTAGATCAAAGAAAATCGAGTATATGAATAAGAGGATCTTAATAAGCGCATCCATACTGATGGTATGTGCAGGAGTTTTCGGACAGCAGGCGGCAGTATCGGTTCTGACTCCGGATGATGTGTATCTGGCCGGATTGCCGAGACTGACCATGCCCCCCGATTATGCAACGAGACCTTTGCCGACGGAAAAGGACAACACCAAGCTGGTCTATTGCCCGGGGATCTATTCCCAGGAAGTGTGGAACTGCAACCAGGCCGCATCGGTGTGGACGATGTTTACCTATGAGATCAACTATCTCAGGAATCTCCATTCCAGCGAGGCAGAAAATCACTATTCCCCGATGGCTGTTTACAACCTCCTCAATCACGGCAATCAAAACGACGGTGTATCTTATTTCGATAGCTGGGACCTGATCAGGGCCAACGGGATTCCGGGTCATTCCGATTTTGATGCAGACAGTCAAAATTCGCTGGTTTGGATGACCGGTTATGACAAATTTTACCGGGGTATGAAAAACCGCATCGACCAGGTGTATGCCATTGATGTGGGAACACCGGACGGGTTGCTGACCCTGAAGCATTGGATCAACGATCATCTGAACGGTGAAGAGGTTGGAGGCTTGGCCAATTTCCAGATCGGATCGGGTGATATGGTCGTTCCCCAGATAGCCGAAGGGCAGGAACATTCCGGAGAATATATCGTGGTAAAATACGGGCCTGTGGTGGGTCATGCCATGACCTTTGCCGGCTGGGACGATGCGGTTAAATATGATTACAACGGTGACGGCCGGTATTCGAATACTATTGATATCAATGGTGACGGAACAGTCGACATGAAGGATTGGGAAATCGGCGCCATGCTGGTGGTCAACTCCTGGAGTAGCGGCTGGGGGAACGAAGGTAAGGTATGGGTGATGTACAGGCTTCTCGCAGAGGATACCAACCATGGAGGAATCTGGAACAATGCCGTGGTGGTAGTCAAGCCTCAAAAGATCTTTCAGCCTCAATTGACGATAAAGACAGCCATCCGGTATAATCAGAGGAACCGGCTTCGGATCGTGGCGGGAATCGCCTCCTCACAGGATGCCGTGGCACCGGAACACACCCTGGATTTTCCCTGTTTCAATTTCCAGGGCGATACCCTTCCCATGCAGGGATTTTACGGCGTCAATGCTGACCTGATCCAGATAGGCCTCGATATTACCCCGCTCCTGCAGTATTTCCCCGAAAACAACCAGGCAAAGATATTCCTCGACATAATCCAAAACGCACCCAATACGCATGGCGCAGGGAGAATCGAAAGCTTTTCGGTGATGGATTATACCAACGGTACTCATGAATATGCATCTGCCTCAGGCATGACCGATATTGCGGATAATACCACTACCCGGCTGTCGGTGATTGCCACTGCCAGGGTAAACCGGCCGGTGATTTATACCGAGTCACTTGCGGATGCACAAGTCGGGATGGAATACCGTACCCAGATCGAGATGGACGTACAGGCAACCCCGTTGCGCTTTGCAAACCCGGCCACCATGCACACGGTATCCCGGATCGACGATTCTATCGTGATGAACGGAGGAACAAGTATCATACGGGTACCTGAAGAGACCAGCAAAATGGTCGACCTGCCTTTCGCGATGACACTCTACGGGCAGACGTATGATAAAGTGATCGTTCTCAGCAGTGGCGCCGTGATCATGGGAGACCAGGAAGTGATCTATCCGTACAAAATCGATAACAGGCTTCCTTTCTTCCACAATTGCGGGATCTATCCGTTTTACGGCAACCTTTATTATCCAGCCTCCGGCATGGAGGTTACCGCTGAACTGAGTCCGTCGGTGGCCATCTTCCGGTGGCACGCATCGATGGATGCCGCGGGGACCCTTCCGGTCAATTTCGCTGCTGCCCTGTACCCGGATGGACGGGTCCGCTTGTATTACCGGGCGATGAACCTCAATGCGATGTATACCTGGACCGCAGGATTATCAGCAGGTAATCAAACCGATTTTACCCTGATGGACTTTACCCATTCGGCATTCCCCCAGAACAGTGCCTGGGAGATTGAGCCATACGACTGGCCATCCTGGTTGTTGCTGAGTACAACCGGGGACCTGAAAGGAACACCGCCGGTTGAAGGAGAATGGCAGGTTCCGTTGGTTTTAACCGATGGCTATGGACTTACCTCCTCGAAAACCCTGACATTAAAAACATCGGGCTTTTCAGGGACCGGTAGTTTGCGGGATATCTCCACCGTCCGGGTTTTCCCGAACCCCGTATCCGACGAGATCAGCATTCAGATTCAAAATGCCCGCCCGGGAACCCTGACGCTCGAAATCGGGGACCTTTCAGGCCGTGAACTCATCCGCAGGGAATATTCTGTGAGGGGTGGTGAGGTATTGTTAAGGTGTGGTGAGGTAGCGAACCTGCCACACGGGATGTACCTGTACCGGGTAACCGGAGTCGCTGAGGGAAATGGCAGCATAGTCCGATAAAAGGTCGCTGCGCTTCGCTAAAAGGCTTCCTTTGGTAGGATAAGAGGGTTCGTCTATTAAACGAACTTATTTAGTAAATTAGTAGGATGAGACGCTTGAGTTTCATCTTGTTATTGCTGATCCCGGAGTTCACTGTATTGGCACAGGATCAGTTATGGACATCGGATCAGTTGAGGACCGACAGTATCAGGCTGAAAGCATTGCCGGAGCTGGTTTTAAAAACCCAGCTGAAATCTGGCATCCTCCCCTATAAGGTGGATAATTCCCTCTCCTTTTATTTTCCTCCGCTTTTCACCCAATACGGGTGGACCTGCAATCAATGCAGTTCAATAGCCTATCTTTTCACATACGAGATTAATGTTTTGCGAAAAGAATCGGCCTCTGATGCAAAGAACAGGCAATCTCTCCTGTTTTCATGGAACATGCTGAATTCCGGATTGGTAAATACGGGTGTATCCTATTTCGATAGCTGGGACCTGGTGGATGCCGCAGGTTGTGCCAGTGTCGCGGATTTCGGTCATGGCACCGGAAGCGAATCTGGCGACTGTACCATCTGGATGACGGGTTATCCGAAATACTACAGGGCTATGCAAAACCGGATCGAAGGTACCTATTCGATCGATATTGGAACGGTAGAAGGCCTTCAAACCCTTAAAGGCTGGTTATTCAATCATGGAGGAGAACGAAATCCCGGCGGAGTCGCCAGTTTTCAGATTGCAGGGGGAGGATATGGCCTCGTAACATTACCCGAAGGTACTGAAGGTGAAGGGAAACTCATGATCACCCGTTTCGCATCCTCTGTGGGGCATTCTTTGACTTTTGTCGGATTTAATGACTCGGTACGGTATGATTTTAACCGCGATGGCCTGTACACGAATGACATAGACATTTCGGGCGACGGGAAAGTTACCATGCTCGACTGGGAGAAGGGGGCTCTGATCTGTGTTGATTCCTATTTAACCAACTTTAATAACACCGGGAAGGCATACGTAGCTTACAAGCTTCTTCCGAATGACCACACGAACGGAGGAATATGGATGCGATCGGCTGTGGTTGCACGGGTACACAAAACCTATCAGCCTAAACTGGGCCTCAGTGTACGATTGTCTCACCCGAACCGATCCTTACTCTGGATCACGGCTGGCGTTTCGCAAAATCCGGATGCTACCAGGCCCGACCATATTTTGGAAATACCGGTTTTCAAATATCAGGGAGGCAATTTTGCCATGCAGGGATCCGGATTGGGCGACAGGAAAAAAATTGAGATCGGAATCGATGCAACACCCCTGCTGGGTTTTATCGAACCCGGCAGAGAAGCTTCTTTTTTTCTGGTGATCAATGAAAAGGACCCTGAAGGTACCAATGAAGGAATACTCGAAACATTCTCCCTGAAAGATTATACCAATGGTGACGAGCACTATTCCGACACCTATTATGAATCGCTTGTGAATGGATATCAGGACTTTAAAATCAAGTTCACCCCCAATCACAATCCACCGGCAGTTGCAACACCTTCTCTGCCCGGTGCTGTTGCCGGTGAACCTTATCAGGTTTGGCTGGAGGCAACGGGTGGGACTTCCCCCTATAAATGGCTGCCAATCACGAGATCATTCCGGGAGGAGGTTTTTACCGATACGTTTCCTGCAATCACCGAAGCCAGGGTACTACCGGTGATCGGAAATGATGAAAAAGTCACAGTGAGCCTACCATTCGATTTCCCGTTTTATGGGAAGCAATATAACCGCATGACCATTTATACCGTTGGGGCACTGATATTTGAAGCCAACCCATACACCTATCCCTATGCCATCGACAAGCTAAAGTTGCTGGCGCTGAACCGGGCTATCTACCCTTGGTACAATGCCGACATGCAATTACCCCAGATGCAGGACTGGATCTATTTTCAGGCCGACAGCTCCCGTGCAACCATACGGTGGAACGCCTCGGTTAATCTGCGCGAACATCTTTACGATGCGAACTTCGCTGCCAGGCTCTATCCCTCGGGAGTCATCGAATTTTATTACGGGAACATTGAAATGCGGCCGTTCTTCAATTGGTTTACGGCCATTACCGGGGGAAGTGCAGATCATTATCTTTATCCGGATATTAATATTTCAGGAATTAGCAATGGGCTAAATATCAGGTTTATACCTGAAGATTACCCCAACGGGCTCACTCTTTCAGAAGAAGGACTGCTCTCGGGAATATCTCCCGATCCCGGTAAGAAATGGACCTTTCCTGTGTGGGTCGAAGATTACAATAAGCTTCGTGCATTCCGTGAATTAACCTTTACTACCGGATCACAGGAAATTCTGACAACCGTGTCAACCGAGCCTGTGGTCCGGATCTACCCAAACCCGGTTACTGATGAGGCCTGGATTCAGATCCGAAGCTCAAAATCAGGAACAATCACGCTTGAAATCCTGGACCTTTCAGGGATGCTTTATCTACGGAAGGCATATTCTGTGAGGGGTGGTGAGGTATTGTTGAGGTGTGGTGAGGTAGCGAACCTGCCACAGGGGATGTACCTGTACCGGGTAACCGGAGTCGTTGAGGGCAGTGGCAGGATAGTCCGGTAAAAGGTCGGCTGCGCCTCCTAATTGGCTCGGCTAAAGCCTCGCTAATTATTAATTAGTGAGCGAAGCGAACTTTTTAGCGACCGGAGGGAGCCAATTAGGGAGGCGTAGCCGACCCAATTAGCCGACCACCGGGAGGCCTACTCGATCGGTTGTCCCAGGTTGAAGGTGATCTGGATCATATGGGAGGTGAAACGGTAAAGGTTTTTTGTTGTCGGGATTTCGAACAGATACTGTATCGCGAAATTGTCAAGCCTCACTCCTGCAAAGGCTGTAAACTCCTCTTTCCATTGATATCCGGCACCGGCAAGGAAAACATTTTTATAATGAAAGGTGGCATTGAGATCAAAACGAAATCCATTATCCGGATGGTATTTGATCAATGCCATAGGCTCAATCCTGATTTCCCGGTTAATGTCGAAATAGTATCCGGCATAGGCATATACCGAACTCGACAGGTCGGGATTCCGGTATGGGTTCTCCTCATCCGGGAAGACGTAATCACCGAATTTCACCTGTGATCCGGTCAACTGGATCACTGAAATCCCGGCATAACACTGATCTGAGTAATAATGCATCCCTGCATTAAAATCGATATAAAAAAGAGAGCCTGTATAGGAGCTGTCCGATAACAGAGGCTCATTGGGATTTGCAAAAACCAGCCCGCCGAATTTATTCAAGCGGTATTGAAAGATGGAAGGTGCCAATCCGAAAGCCAGCCGGCCCGTATTGAGTGATACATGATAGGCATAATCCAGATGAATACCCGTCTGGCTCACAGATCCATACGAATAATTAAAAAAACCGCCACCCAGTCCGATTTTTCCGAAGGAGTTTTTACCCTTGTTCCGGAATCCCCGGTTGGTATAATACATCCCCTTGGCACGCAGCCGGGTATGATAGGTAACGGATTGAGTGGTGGGAGCACCTCCGAAACCGATCCACTGCTGCCGCGTGTTGAAGGTGAGCGGCGCATACCGCTCCGTTCCCGCAACTGCAGGGTTCATCTGGTACAAATTGAGGATGTACTGGTCAGAAAACGGCTGGATCTGAGCAAGGGCAGGGGTAGACAGAAGACAGGTAATAGCGAAGAGAACGAGCATAAGGGCACGAGGGCACAAGGGCACTGGGGCACAAGGGCACGAGGGCTTACGAATTAGTATGTTATAATGTAGTATCACCATTCTCAAATTTTACTTCCTCCTTCCTCCTTCTTCCTTCCTCCTTTACCTCTGCCTATCTTAGTAAGGTAACAGTACCTGTCAGCGGTTTAGCTTTGGTCGTTTTATCGACATAAATCAGGTAAAAATAGCTGCCTACCGGAACCGGCTGACCGGTGGTGTCATCCGTACCGTCCCAATAATCCGATTCGGGATAACCCGGCTCCGATTCGAAGATTTTCCGGCCGCTTCGGTCGAAGACCTGTACCACGCAGTTGGGCTTATCCTTGAGGGCGGCAATCTCCCACAAGTCATTAACCCTATCGTCGTTAGGTGAAAATGCATTTGGGATAGAGTAGGTGTCTTGTCCCTTTTCCATCTGAATCCTGGTTTTTGAGGGGCACTGGAGTGCGTCTGTAACCCAAACGGTAAAAGTTCCCATGCCGATATTCCGGAGATGCAGCGTGCTGTCCAGGGTTGACCACAGAACCGAATAGGGCGGGGTTCCACCGGTCACCGTCAGGGTGATTTCGCCATCCTCACACTGTTCGCAGCTCGGCGATACCAGCTTGTAATCTACGCTTATCGAATCGGGCTCATGGATTTCATAAACGCTATCTGACTTAACATCACAAACCCCATCCTCTTTAACCCTGATATAATAAGGCGTGCTCCCATCCAGGTTTTCAAAGAGGCCTTGATTATCATGATAGGTAGCTCCGTCATCGATGGAATACTCATACATAGAGCCGTCACCATGAGCCGCGATCTGAATGGAGCCATCGGCATATCCGCTGCAGGTAATGTCTTTGACAAGTACATCGGTGATTTTCAGGTTATCCGGACTGTTAACTTTTATTGAAACTCCACGTGTTACCGAACAGCCCAGCTTTGTTGTTGTAACTTCATACTTGCCAGATGAAGTAACATCAATGTTTTGCGTTGTTTCACCGCCAGGTAACCAATTCCAGGTATCTCCCTCACCACCATCCAGGGTAACAATCGTGCCTTTGCAAACAATCCGGTCCGCGCCTAAATCAACAATGGGAAGTGGTTTGATGATGATGCTCGTTGTATCCTCTGATTGACATCCATTTTGATCCGTAACCCTTAAAATCAGAGGATTGATCGAGTCTTTTACAACTATCTTTCTGCTTATCTCACCGTTGCTCCAATTCCAGGACTCATATGCCCCTCCATCGAGAATAATACTATCACCCTGGCACCCTTCCCAGCGGTCACTCCCCAAATCCGGGGGGGGTACTTTAAAAACAACAACCTCGATGGTTTTAAAACCGCTGCAGGTATCATGGGTGATGTCATCCACTGAATACCCTTTAACAATATAGGTTGTGGTTTCCAACGGTTTAACAACTATTGAACTGCTGGTTTCACCTTCAGGGTTTTCCCATAACCAATTAACTGCACCAGAAGCGGTTAGGGTTACAGGGGTACCCGGACAGACGGGTTTAGATACCGAAGATGAAATTGTAACATCAGGAGCGTCTTCTTCAGATACGGTTATTTTATTTGTAATGCTGCAACCTGTTGTTTTTGAGGACACAGTAACTTCATAAATATTCCCTCCAAGGCCGATCAGTTTGTTGGTATGAACGTCAGGGTAATTTGCCCAATAAAAGTAATAGTCTGAGGTATCGGTTTCCATCACCAGTTCGATACTCCCCGTGTCATAGCCGCAGGCAGCCTTGTTTACAACGATACTGTCAATAACCGGCAGGGGTTTTTCAACTACCTCTGTTGTATCCGAGTTGACGCAACCATTGTAATGAGTTACGGTTACAGAGTATGTTCCCGGTTGGTTAACCGAAACATACCTTTCAAGGCTCAGGTTCGTGTTATGCGGCCAGTAATAAAATGCACCATATCCTGCATCCAGGGTTGCCGAACTTCCTTGACACATATAAGTCTGATCTTCAAAGTTAAGATCAGGAAGTGATTGAATTGTAATGGTCCTTTTCTCCAGTATAAGCGATCCAAATTGCGTGGCACGCATCTCAACCACATAATTGCCCGGTTCAGGAAACACATATACACCTTGCCAAGTTTCTTTGTCAACCTCAACAGGTCCCAAAAATACATTCGCAGAATCCCAAACGTTCCAGACCGGGGGATCAGCAATTCCGATTCGGGTAGATAGGTAAAAAAGGGTACTATCTTTATAACAGTCATTTTCAAAACCGAAATGTGTTGCTTGAAAAAAGTCTGGTAGAAAAGTTGGAAGACCATACATTGCTGTTCCTCCCTTTCCAGTCTCATTGTCAATCAGACTCGCTCCCAATTCAATATAGTTGCAATTTTTCTGAATAGGAGAGCTAATCACTCCCAGATATGGTTTTCCCCCCAGAGCCACATATATTTTGCCGTTGAAAGCCAATTGCATTGCCCCGCATAGAACAAGTGTATTTTCAGGACGAATTATCGCAACGCTGTTTCTGATTTTATCTATGTCAAGATCTGAGATATCCCATTGATAAATTACTCCTCCCTTGCGTGCAGATCCATAAAGAAAATTCCCGGTCGGAGAAAACTCAACGCCATAGGCATTCCAAGTTGTATCTTTGGGTTTTTCGGAGCTCCCCGCTGGTAAATTGCCAATAAAAGTAATATCCCCTGTCTCGTTGTTAAATTTGAACAATTCAAAAGACTTCAGGCTCTCAACTGCAACAGCAATAAAATCTCCTTTGGGAGAGGCTTTCAAATATCCGGTTGCTCCACGATGAACCTCGTCGCCCGACTCAATATCTTGATGTGATGATCCAGCACCAATAGTCTTAAAAGGTCTATTGCCTTCTATTCCAGTACTTGTTAATTTGAAAATATAAAACTGCCAGTTCCCAAATTCATGAGCAATGATCCAGTAAAAAGTACCGTCTTTACTTTTTATCGCAGTTATTTTTTCAGTAAACAGAGTTTTATCATTTAGGGGCATCAT
>Ga0209749_1002054_pt1 | contig 14808 bp, 19 predicted proteins | sample EPASupsiteSAE347_FD_187267 | JGI IMG/M metagenome (GOLD analysis project Ga0209749, IMG submission 187267) | Bioremediated contaminated groundwater from EPA Superfund site, New Mexico - Sample SAE3-47 (SPAdes) (version 2) | ecosystem: Environmental > Aquatic > Deep subsurface > Groundwater >... | reverse complement strand
AACGGGGGGACGATGCCCGCATGGGCCAAAATACGGCTAAAAACAGGAGCGCCAGATGAATGACCAGGGACAGGACGATCATTCGGGACAGACGGACCCCCTGCTCATTTCGCCCTCCCGAATAGTGCGGGGACGTCACCGCGATTCCTCAGGGGTTTCGGTTACCATTCCCAACTTATCGACACCGGCCTTTCTGATCTCCGACATGACCTCCACCACAAAACCGTAAGCAACGGATTTGTCAGCCCGCAGGAAAATTTCCTTATCGATCCTGGCCGAAAAAATACTTTCCAGCTTTACCTTGAGATCATCCTTGGGAATCTTCGTGCGGTTGATGAAGATCTCCCCGTCTTTGTTTATCGAAAGGACAAGCTTTTCTTCGTTGACATCGATCGTTTTGGATTTGACCCGGGGCAGGTTGACATCGATCCCCATGGACAACATGGGCGCAGTGACCATAAAAATGATCAACAGCACCAGGACCACATCCACCAGCGGGGTGACATTGATCTCGGCCACGAGTTTGCTTTCGAAGTACCGGCGTTTGTTAGCAAATCTCATTGTCCTCTCCCGCTATTTAAGGTAATTCCTTTCAATGATGTTGGTTAGCTCCGAGGCAAAGGCGTCCATATCCATGGCCATATTTTTAATCTTGTTCGTATAGTAGTTGTAAAAGATAACGGCGGGAATGGCGGCGGCAAGGCCGGCCGCTGTCGCCACCAGGGCCTCCGAGATACCGGGGGCAACTACGGCCAGCGTCGCCGAACCCCGGGCGCCGATGCCTTTGAAGGTGTCCATGATACCCCAGACCGTTCCGAAAAGGCCGATGAAAGGACAGGCGCTCCCGGTCGTCGCCAAGAATCCCAGGGCCCGTTCAAGTTTGCCCGTTTCGCTGCTCGTGGCCCTGTTGAGGGCCCTTTCGATATTATCGATCCCTTTCATTTCAAAGCCGGAATCCGCATGATCCGCCGTTTCTCTTACGGAAACCTTTTCCCGCGCCGCTTTGGTGATTTTAACCAGCTCGCTGTATCCGGAACGGAAGATCTCGGCCATGGTCGATTCGGGAAATTTTTTCGCCTCCGAGAAGATATCGGAGAGTTTTGTCGATCGCACATAAGCATCAAGAAAGAGCTCATTCTCCTTCTTGACCTTTTTGATGCTTCGATGCTTCAGCCAGATAATCGCCCAGGAAATAACGGAAAAGCCGAGGAGGAGAAGGAGGACAAATTGAACCATCAGTCCTGCATCCAGGATCATCCCGAACACGCTCCCCTGAAATTGTCCACCCAGGCCGGCAACGGCAACATATGGAATTTCTTTCACTTTTTCCTCTCCCCGTGGTGTTTTCTATAGCGGCATTACCTGTAAAGGAAAACAGGGGCCTTGTCAATAAGACTTTTCACTGAAAACCTATAATGTTTCAGGCGGAAAAGCCACAACATCATCGATATGCAGGGCATCTGCAAAAATCATCACGAGACGGTCAAGGCCCAAGGCGATCCCCGCCGACTCCTCAAGGCTCCCCAGGGATGCGAGGAATAACTCCGGAACAGGATAAGGGGGTTTGCCCGCCCGGCGGCGATTATCCTCCTCTTTTACAAAGCGGCGGCGCTGCTCCTTAGCATCCGTTAATTCCGTAAAGGCGTTGGCTATTTCCATCCCGGCGATGTAAAGCTCAAAACGCTCAACCAACGAGGCGTCTTCCTTTTTTGCCCGGGCTAACGACCCCAGGGCCAGGGGATAATCACAGAGAAACGTCGGCTGTTCCCTCCCCAGATCTGGTTCGACGCGAGCGGTCAAGACCTCGTCGAAACAATCCCCGGACAGAGCTTCTTCAACGGACAGAGCGGCATATTTTTCAAAAGCCCCCTGGACGGTGATCCTTTCCCAAGGCTTTTGCAAGCGGATAACCTGTCCCTGATAGGAAAGGGCGGCGCCATAACCGAGGGCGGCAGCGAGATGGAGAATTAGATCTTCACATTCTTCCATCAGATCCCGGTAATCCGCATCCCTTCGATACCACTCCAGCATGGTGAATTCGGGGAGATGGCGGGCGCCCCGCTCGTGTTGACGGAAACACCGGCAGATCTGGAAAATCTTGTCGTAACCAGCTGCCAAGAGGCGCTTCATACACAATTCCGGCGAGGGATGAAGGAACCAGTCCTGGCAAATCATGGTATCGATATGGAATTCCGGGGCGGGAGCGGGAATCAGGCAGGGGGTCTCGATCTCCAGGTAACCCCCGGCGATGAAGAAATTGCGGAGTTCTTGAAGGATCTTAGCGCGCAACCGCAAGACGCGCTTTTTCTTGGCCAGAGACCAGACACCATCCATGATAAACTTCTGGGCGTCAGTCCTTGACCCGGGTAAGATACTCTCCGGTCCGGGTATCGACACGGATTTTTTCTCCCTCTTCGATAAACGGGGGAACCTGCAGGACATATCCCGTCTCTACGGTAACGGGTTTGGTATTTCCCGAGACACTATCCCCCTTGGCCCAGGGATCCGCCTTGGTAACGACAACATCAACGAAATTGGGCAGGCTCACCCCTAAGGGGCGGTCTTCAAAGAGGAGAACTTCCGCCTCGATATTTTCGATCAGATAGTTCCTCGCATCACCGACCTGGTCGGCGGTCATCAAGACCTGCTCGTAACTCTCGTTGTCCATGAAACAGTACTTGTCGTCCTGCTCATAGAGAAATTGCATTTTCTTTTCCTGGAGATCTGCCGGTTCGAAGACATCCACCGAGCGGAAGGTCCGCTCGAACTGGGCGCCGCTGATCATGTTTTTCAGTTTGCATCGGTAAAGGGCCTGCCCTTTACCCGGCTTGACAAAGTTGAATTCCGTAATGACATACGGCTCATTGTCTATTTTGACCCGCAGATTCTTTCTTAAATCACTGGCTGCGTACATACCGACCCCTTATTAATGATGGAAACAGATTTTAAATCTGTCACCTGTTTGATTTCGGGCAATTAAAACAGAGGGTGACTCTTAATGTATTTTCCATTTTCTGTCAAAGAAATTTCATCCTCTCTTCATTGTCCTCCGATAGTTGCCGGGGAGATGACTGCAGGAGTATCTTCCCCCGCTCCCCCGGTGCATCCAGGACGAAGCGCGGCAGGCAGAGTCCCGACGTCCGCTGCCATAGTTGTTCCATCATCTCCATTCCCTTCCGGATATCCACCCGTAAGTGATCCACGCCCTTCACCGGGTCACAGGAAAAAAGATAGTAAGGACGGACTGAGTTACGCTGGAGGCCATAGAACAGCTCCCGCAGGGTTTCAGGATCATCGTTGACGCCCTTGAGCAGCACAGCCTGATTGGAAACGGGAATCCCCGCCGTCAGGAGGAGATCACAGGCCCGGACGGCTTCCGGGGTGATTTCCCGGGGATGATTGAACTGGGTATTGAACCAGAGGGGGCGGTGTTTTTTCAGGATGCCGACCAGTTCTTTATTGATCCGCATGGGCATCACCGCAGGAATCCGGCTGCCGACCCGCAGGACCTCCACATGGGGAATGGCCTTCAGAGACCCCAAAAACCAGTCCAGGGTTCCTTCCGGAAGGAGCAGGGGATCGCCGCCGGACACGATTACCTCCCGGAGGGCGGGATTTTGCGCCACGTGATCAATCATCCCCTGAAAATAGGCCCGGGAAAACCGTCGGCTTCCCTGCTTCCAGAAACGTTTGCGATTACAGTGGCGGCAATAAACGGCACAGCGATTCGTCGCCAGGGCAAGGCAACGGTCCGGATAACGGCGGATAAGCCCGGGAACGGCTGTGTGGCGGTCCTCTTCCAGGGGATCATCGGCACCGGTAAGGATATCTGCGAGTTCCCGAATATCGGGAAGGCATTGCCGACGGACCGGATCGCTTGGGTCCGTCGGATCCATGAGCGATGCATAATAGGGGGTAATCGCAAAGGGATAAACCTGGGAAACCCGGCGCCATTCATCGAGAAGACTGCTATTCCCGCCCGACAGTCCGGCAAGGTGCTCCGGGCGGCGCAGACGGTTCCCGTATTGCCAGCGCCAGTCCATCCACTCTGACGACGGGCTATTTAACAAATTCATTGATAAATCTTTTCCTTTTCCTCTTCCCCGAAGAAAATTATTGACCTTGCCCAAGAAACTTCATACTATTTGCAAGTCATGAAGAGACAGCGTCTATACATCGTTTATATCGGCCTGTGGATATACCTGTTTATGGTGCTTTTATCCCCGCCGGTAAAACAGCTCGTCCATCAGTGGACAGGCAGGGGGGCACTGGTTTACGCCCTGCTTTTTATATACGGTCTACCTGTTTTCGTGCTCTATATGCTCACTGCTTTTCTTTTCGACGTCAGGGCGGAGGTGATTCGCAAAGAAGACCTCATGTCCTTCCTGGTGCGCCGCAGAATGATGATTACAATGAATCTGTTCGCAATTATTGCCGTGATCCTGCTGATCCTGTCGTCGTATGCCCCCTGAAGAAAGCGAACTTATTCCAAGGAGAACAGCTATTTTCCTTTATATATATAGCGCTCAAGGAGGCGGTGGTAGGGCGTCCAGTCCGACTCGTTATCGACAGCGCCTTCAATGGTGAGCTGCATGGCGTTGACCTTGGCGTCGAGATCGTCGGCAAAGTGGACGACAAGCGCCTCCAGGGTCTTGGGTCGCTTCGGGGAACCGAACTCCAGGGTTCCGTGATGGCTAAGGAGGATATGCCGCAGCTCCATAGCCAACTGGGGGGGGAAATCAGGAAGGGCTGAAATCTTGCGATCCAGCATTTCCACACTCATGACGATATGGCCGACGAGGCGGCCCTCATCGGTGTAATCAACGATGCCGTCATAGGAGTATTCGTAAATCTTGCCGATGTCATGGAGGATGCCGCCGGTCATGAGGAGATCGCGGTTCAGACCCTCGTAATGGTCGGCGAGCCAGGCGAGGGTCCTCACTACCGATAGCGTATGCTCCAGGAGACCGCCGATATATACATGATGAAATCCTTTGGCGGCGGGGGCGCGCTTAAAGAGACCTGCGATCTCCTCATCCCGGAAGAAGGATTGCAGGAGGGCCTTCAAAGAAGGGGTCTCGACGGCGTCGACAAAGGCCATCAGGTCGGAAAACATCTTGTCCGGGTTTTCCTTGGCCACGGGAAAGTACTCTGACGCCTCGATCTCCTGATCATCCGCCTTGCGGGCGCTCATAACGGACAATTGAATAGCGTTTTTGTATTGCACGGCCCGGGACTGGATATAGATGAAATCGCCCTTGCGGAAAACCTTCTCCATCTCCTGGGCATTGTCCCACACCTTTCCGTCCAACTCTCCCGTTTTATCCTTGAGACGCAGGTTCAGGTAAGGTGAACCTTTCTGGGAAAAAGCGACGTTCTTTTCCGTGACAAAAAAGAAATCGCAGATTTTTTCTCCCGCTTTGATATCCTGGACATAAATGTTTTTTTTCATAATTTCCGAATCCGTTTCCCATGTGTGTAAACCGTCAGGGACGGCGCCCGGATGGCCCCCACCAGGGTGATCCCCGCCTGCCCGGCCAGGCTGATCGCCAATGCCGTCGGCACGGAGAGAGATAACACCACGGGGATACCCATCCGCCAAACCTTATGAACAATTTCCGAGGAAACCCGCCCGGTCCTCAAAAGAACTTTATCCGCACCGTCGATTTCATGCAGGAAGGCATAACCGCTCAGCATGTCCAGACAGTTGTGTCTACCGATATCTTCGCGGGTTACGAAGATATGGGAACTATCGGCAAGGGCGGCGCCGTGGGTCCCCCGGGAAAGGTTGTGAATGGCGGCAGCGGCGATCATTTCCTCCATAAGCGTAAAGATCCGGGCCGGCGGGATTGTTTCCGTCCCCATTGCGAGGGGTTTCATGGCCGCCACATTTCGTCCTTCCCCTGCCCCCAATCCTGCTCCCGTGGATTGGGTCCCGGGCAGCGGCGATTCACTGCCCGATCTTTTTATTCCTGAGACAGCGCTCCGGGCGCCGCTGGAAGAAATGACGGACCCGCCGTTATCAAAGAGGCCGGGCAAACCCGGCCTCGTATTTACATGGATCGATATTCCTTCCCGGCCGACTGCCACAGATTCTATCTCCCCCGCGGTCCGGATGATTCCCTCGCTGCGCAGCCAGCCCACGGCCAGTTCCTCCGTATAAAGGCCCGTACAGGCAATGGTAATCATTTTCCGGCCGTTAAGATAAACTTCCAGATGGACCTCCCGGACAACATCCGCCACTGCCGCCTGCCAGGACGTCCCCGTAAACATCCGGACGGGACATTTTTCGATTCCTTCCGGGGTACTACAACAGCCGTTTTTCATCTTTTTTCCCTCAAGATGCGGTGATCTCCCGAACGCACCGTCATTTTGATCTGGTCGAAATATTCCATCAGGGGAATAATGAACTTCCGGGTCAGATTCGTAAGATCCTTGAAGGTAACGGGCGTTGCCTTGCCGTCCCTGAGAAGCAGGCCCCGGTATTCCTCCTGTAGCTTATCGAGATTAGTCCGATGATAGATGAGATCTTCGTTAATCTTGACCAGCACCGCCTCCCGGAGGAGGATGGCACGCACGCTGTCGACCTGTTTGCCCCGGTCGGGGAACTGGCCGTAAATTTCCTTGACCGTCGGGGGCGACAGACCGGCTTGCAGATAAAGGGTCAGGATCTTCTCCTTCATCGTCTCCAGTTCCCCTTGCAGATGGACCCGATGGTCCGGCAGCCGGACCGTTTCCCGCTCCAGGGACAGTTTTTCCTGTTTTTCCAACTCCTTGAGGGCCTTGTTGAAGAGCTTCGCATTGATGAAATCGCCGATGGTCATGCGCAATTCTTCTTTTTGCATGCCTTCCCGGAGGGGATTCTTTTCATGATAGGTCCTTACCTCTTGCAGGGCCTGTTGTTGAAGAGATCCATAAACGGAGGCGGAAACGATCTGTATGGTTTCGGAATCAAGGAGAATAGCCTTGCGGGCGGAGAGCATGGCCTCGACAATCTTACGCAGGCGGTTTTCCCCAAGTCCCGTCCTCATGACGAGGCGAATGAGATTGATCCCTTCATATCCGGACCGCTCGGTAATAGCCGCCACCCGCTCTTCGTCGGTCCCCTCCTCAAGGAGGCGACATTCCTCGCTCACGGCCGTCTGCATCCGTTTGTGCTTCCGGGGCAGCATATCGAGGATCACCCCGCCCCCGGTCGTGGTGATGGGCGAATAACTCCGGATGACAAAGTGATCCCCCGTCATCACCACCGTCGGTTCCTCGAAGATGATCTGGCCGTAGACCCGCTCCCCGGGCCGCGCCTCCTCCCGGTCCAGGAGGATGATCCGGCCGATACTCTCTTTCGTCCCTACATGGAAACGGACGAGGCTCCTGTTTTTAAGGGCCTTCCCGTTGCTTGCCAGATAGTCCAGGGCAACATCGAGACGCCGGGACGGCTCAACGGTCCCCGGCCTCGCCATCACCTCGCCGCGCTCGACGGCGGCCTTTTCCACCCCCTGCAGGTTGATCGCCGTCCGCTGACCGGCTTCGGCCGTTTCCACGCCCTGATTATGGACCTGAATACTTCTGATTTTGGCCTTCAACCGGGAGGGAAGAATCTCTACGTCGTCACCGACGCCGATGCTTCCGGAAACCAGGGTTCCCGTCACCACCGTCCCGAATCCCTTCATCGTGAAGACCCGGTCCACGGGCAGACGAAAGACGCCGTGATCCTTCTTTTCCCCCACCTCCGCCGCCAGGACGTCCAAGGCCTGAACAAGCTCCGACAACCCGGCCCCGGTTACCGCCGAAACGGGAACGATGGGCGCATCGGCAAGAAAAGTCTCCCGGAGATATCCGTGCACGTCGTCCATGACCAGGGACAGCCAGTCCTCATCCACCATATCGATCTTGGTCAAGGCCACCAGGCCTTTCCTGATCCCCAGGAGGGTGCAGATGTGCAGGTGCTCCCGCGTCTGGGGCATAACCCCTTCGTCGGCGGCAATGACCAGGACGAGGAGATCGACGCCGGATGCCCCGGCGACCATGTTCTTGATGAACCGCTCGTGCCCCGGGACATCCACGATGCCTAAGGTAAGCCCCCGGGGGAGCTGCAAGGAGGCAAAACCCAATTCGATGGTAATGCCCCGTTCCTTCTCCTCCTTGAGGCGGTCCGTGTCGATGCCTGTCAAGGCCTTGACCAGGGATGTCTTTCCGTGATCAACATGACCGGCGGTTCCGAGCACAATATGTTTCATCGTCTATTTGCCTCTCGATGGGCAAATAACAGACTCCCCGGATTTTCACAATGAAAATGTCCCCGTTCATCTCCGGCTGCCAGGGGATCTCCGTGGCTGAACCGACAATTTTCAAAAGCATCTCCAGTCATATTATTCTCTTGACAAAGGGGAACCGGTGTCGCAAAATCCCGCCGCACGTCAGCAATAACGGGAGGAGTAATGACATTCAAGGGCATCGTTACCATTGTTCGCCTTCCCTTTTTGATTCTCGCTTTGATCCTCGGGGTTCTCGGCGCCGGCGTTGCCTGGTTTGAATCGCGACGATTCGGCTCGCCGTTCGACCTGGGGTACGCCTTCCTCGCAACGTTCGGGTTGTTGCTCGCCCATGCAGCGGTCAATATTTTCAACGAGTATTTTGACTGCCGGAGCGGTCTTGACTACCGGACCCGGCGGACTCAGTTCAGCGGCGGGAGCGGCGCCATTCCCCGGGGTCTGCTGACGACCCGGGAAGCCTTGTGGCTCGGCATCGGCTGCTTCCTCTTCATTATCCCGATCGGCGTGTTCTTCACCCTGATGAAGGGTTGGATGCTCGTGCCGCTCCTGGTTCTTGCCGCGCTCCTCATCGTCCTGTACACCCCCCTGATTCTGAAGATGGGTTATCCCGAGTGGTCTCCCGGCCTGGGATTGGGCATCCTTCCCGTTATGGGCGCATATTTTGTCCACACGGGCGCATATTCGCTTACCGCCTTCATCGCCTCGATGCCGTCTTTTTTCCTGGTCCACAACCTGCTTCTCCTCAACGAATTTCCCGACGTCGCAGCGGATATCACGGTAAAAAGAAGGACACTGCCTATTGTTCTCGGCAAGAAGGGAGCCGCCGTGGTCTTCTCCGGCGTTACCCTGACGGTTTATCTATGGATCGTCGGGGCGGTGACGCTCCGGTATATGCCTGCCTATACGCTCCTGGCCCTCCTCACTTTCCCCATCGCCATCCAGGTTATCCGCGGGGCATTCCGGTATGGCGAGGAAGAGATCTTCCTGGCGGCCATGATGAAAAATGTCCAGCTCGTATTGCTGACCCAGGTCCTCATTGCGGCGGGATATATCCTGGGCGGAATTTTTTCGGGGTCGCGGTGCGTATTCTGAATTTCCTATAAAGCTAACGCCGCCGTATAACTAAACGATATCGCCGGGCGGGCGACTATTTTGAATCCCAGGTCCTGGGCGGTTTTTAAAGTATTATTGAAGCGTCCCTTTGTAACATGGAAAAGAGGTTCGGCAATCAGAAATACAGCTTCCGGTTTCATGATCTCCTTTACATTCGTGAAAAATTTACCGGTATCGGGAACTTCGTGTACCATCCAGAACGCCAATACAAAATCGGCCTTCACAGCTAAGCCAAAGTCATCAGGCCTGCTCAGATGGGTGGTGAGGTTTCCCGCAAGTCCCGCTGCGGATGCCCGCCGCTGTATCGCCTTTAGCATTCTTTCCTGAATATCCACGGCGATAACCCTTCCTTCGCCTCCTTGGGCGCCTCCCACCAGTCGGCACATCGGAATGGTAAAATAACCCTTCCCCGGACCGATATCCACGACCGTAGCGCCGGGCCGGATGTACGGCGCCATGATCTTGCCGGGATCATGGAATATTTTGCGCAGGGGATTGTCAAAGGTAAAGCATGCCCAGGACGGGCAGACATGTATTCCCCTTACGAAAAGCTTGTCAAAAATACCGTTCACCAACAACCTCCCCTCCCGGATATTTCCTCCCGCCCCATTTCATCTCTATGGTTAATCCCCTCCGGCAGTTATCATCATTGCTCATAAACGCATAACCATTTGTTTTTAAACCATTCTCTATTAACAATCCACCCGCTTATTTTCTCAAATGTTTTTCTTTCCTGTCGTAACATAAGGTGCCGCCGCTTCGTTTATCTCTATCTGATCCGCCGGGATATGAACGATTTTATTGTCCCGCCAGACAACGATAGATTGTCCCGCCAGACGATATTGGGAAATCGCTTTTGTCACCGCTCTCTTCAATGCCTCCTCGGCAAGTGTTGCTAACCGGAATTCCGTTTCTTCTTTTGTTTTCCTCATCATAAACTCCAATCAAGGCATATTTTCTCAAACAAACAGTGATTCACTATCTGCAGTTTGTCTGATTCGGCCCGGGCAATAAGGGCGGGGGTCTCTGTAGAATTATCGAATATTGTCCAAGAATCAACCAATGGCTCGTATAGCTTGAAAAAGTTTGCCATGCCTTTCTCGTAGCGGCGGATGACGGTTGCCACGGGGACGTTGTGGCCGCCCATCGCTACCCGTTTGGCTATCCTGTCGAGGGCGAGGTCAACGCTGGGTAGCCAAAGGAAAAAAAGATGAATGCGGTAATCCTTGTTTTTCAGCTCCCGGAAAAGCTTTACGTACATCCTGCCGGCAAGAGTTGTTTCGAAGCCAAAATCACTACGACGATCCAACAGGGTGCGGATCTGTTCCAGCATGATTTTACCGGCCTGAATATTGGCGCGTTCCGGCGCCAGGGGAGACAGCCCGGCGGCAATCAAATCCGCATTGACAAATTCTAGACAGCCCACGAAGTTGGGAAGAAATTCCCGAGCAAAGGTCGTTTTGCCTGCACCATTAGGACCGGCGATAACATAGAGATTCGGTTTATGAAGTTTTTTAATCGGCAACTGCACCTCCTGATTATCCCTTCCATGCGATATTTGGTGTCACATTTGACGATGAAGTCCAGTGCTAACTCAACTGGAATCCTTCCTCCTTAAGTCTGATCAATAATTTCATTCCAAATATTTACACTGACTTTCCGATGGGATTCTTGATGGTATTTTTACGGCAACCTGTAAAATACTCATATCCTTCTCGTTCAAGTGTTTATTTAATATTCCAAATTTACTGATTTCTTTCCATTTTTCAGGTCCAATCTCAAGCACCATTTTTTGACAAGTTATTCCGTCATCAACCTTCTGAACCTTTTTCGCATCCTTCTCGATAGCATTTTTTTCATCTATTCCAATAAGTTCGGTTAAAAAATCCTTGCTCAGATCCATATCAAATGCTTTTACCTTTAACCAGCAACCATCTTTCTTGCACCACTCCGTTACGTTGGAAATGCTGGCTGGCGTGTCAGTTATTATCTGTTGAATCTGATATGAAACATCTTCCAATGCCTTATAAAAAATATCACTTATTGTCTGCTTTTCCCAGATTTTCAAAAAGTCAATCGCCATCTTCATTCGGGAAACTTTTTCTGCAAGCCAAGCGATTGTATAAACAACGATATTTGCTCTATAGCCGCCACCATACCATGACTGCTTCATTATCATCTTCTCGGTGGTTCTGAAGATGATAGTTCTGGCCACTGCATGCTTGAAATACAATTCATTGAAATGTGCTTCATCCTTATCCCACTTTTTCCCAATATCAGACGCAAATGCAGCAAAATTCTTCTGGGCGCCCCTACTGACTGTGTGCGGACAATTCTCCCATGCATTTTCGTACTTATACAAGGCCTTCCTTTGGCATGACTAAAAAGAAGCCGTTCCTTTTTCTCTTATACTGGTGGTATTATTATTGTCCATAGACTAACCCCGAAATATATTTTGCCTATGATACGCAAGCAGATTCTGATCAGGAAGGAATCGACTTGGCAATCGTATTTCTTTGTTCGCATAGTTTGTAATGAATTCAAGATTATGTCGTTTGGATTCTTGCTTGTAAATAAGCGGTGAGACAACAATCCGTAAATATTGACTAATTGATATTAATCCTTTGTCGAACGCACGATCATGAAGGGCATTCAGGCAAAGTCCATTCCTTGGATTCAATCGGTTGTTAGTGTCAATGGACCATGGCACAATATGACTGGCAATAAGAAGTTCTGAAATAGAAATTCCCGTGATGCAGCACGTGTTGTCATAAGCTGATAAAATCATTTTCCTGAAGAATCCTTGGTTGATACGAACTTTCACGACGGATTCTCTCGATTTCCCTTCTTCAAAAACGTCGTTCTCAGTGAAAGATTCTAAGTCCTTGATGCCTTTCTTATTAAGTTTCGCCATCAGCGCCTCACTCTGATAGGCCATATCATCCCAATTATCAAAGAACTCAGCCCAAACTTCTTTGTCAAGTTTACTGACATTTGACGCGCCTTTTCTATCCAAAGAAGGATCTATACTCGCAAAATTAGCAAGTTTGTAACTTACTGATCCCGGAGTTCTTTCCAGTTTGCTTGCCAATTCAATGATGTCTGGATTCCTCACATGAATTTTACCGAAAGGGGTTTTGCAATACAGGTTGATTGCAAGGATAAGCTCATCTCTTGTCCAAGGTTTTCGCTCAATCATGTCAGTAAATTTCTCTCAGAAACATCATGTTATTCATTCTAGCGGCTTTCGCTTGCGCCATTGTACCAGAAGATATAATATAATAAATACCTTGTGGTTTCCAAATCATCACATATCCTTGTAAAGATGTAACTCTTCGAAATTTTAGAGGTCAAAATACCTCTGACATTTTCCATAATAAAAACTGTAGGTTCATGGTTTCTTATGATTTTCAGATAATGCGTATAAAGACGCTGCTCTTTGAGATTTTCAAATTCCTCTCTCGGCTGTTTGGAACGCCTTGATCTTCCCGCAATTGAATATGCCTGACAGGGTGGACCTCCAATGAGGACCCATGTTTTGCTTTCTCCTAAAGCTTCTTTTATGCGCTTATTGACCTTATCATCCGGGAAAGACTCGCTTCCAAGTTCAGCATGCCAGACACGGTTTATTGCTTTTTGTCCCTCAGGGATTTCCTTCATGAGGTTATTCCGTTTTGATGGACTTGGACTCCGCACATAATCATAATACCATTCAGGCACCTGTCCCTCAGGGAATTCACGAAAGAAAGCACGTAGTTCCAACGTTTTACAGGCATAAAAATCTTTTTCGATTGAGAGACGAATATCAAATAGTGGGCCGGAAGGTACGCCCCCGCTAAATCTGGCAAATCCCTCCCCCAGGCCACCTGGACCCGCAAACATATCTATGACAGGAATCACTCTGTTATTCACTTTTAATCATCCATAGCCGTATAGATAAAAAGAATGATCCCCTTTTCAGGATAATTCGCGGGACGGCGGATTTTCCCCCGCCTCCTCGTTGAAGACCTTGCGGAGTTGATTAGGATCGGGGTGGAAATCGATGATGGAAATGCCATAGGGTTTGTCTTTTTCATAAGTCGGGGTCGAGGTCATGATCTTGCGTCCTCCTGATCAGATTTTCTGAGGAGATTTTAGGTCATATATTACTTGGATTGTAGAGATAATCAAGAAAAATAACCGCAGAAAATTAAAGGCATCCTGGCGGACCGGTATCGCTGGGGGGGCATGGGAGGAACACAGATTAAACATTCAGCGTCCCTCCATGGCAGACATCGGCGACAGATCGAAACAAAAAATGATGCCGGCAGATGTTGATTATTATTTGAAATTACTGTAGAAGAACTACATATTCAGACGAAAAAGGAAAGGAGGAAAGTCGATGGCGGAAAATAAACCTCAACTTCCTGACATGTTCTGGAAGTGCGGCAATTGCGGTAATACGATCCAGGTCGAGAAACCACCCCAGGAGTGTCCTGCCTGCCGGCAGCAATGTGAGTTTCTCAATGTGACCTGCTACACCCCCGATTGTGGATTTACAGGTCTTGACCAACGGCTGAAGTAGCATTACATCACAGCAATTAAAAAGACAGGAGGAATAACATGGGTAAATCGATCAAGGGAAGCAAGACGGAAAAGAACCTGCTGGCGGCCTTTGCCGGCGAATCACAGGCAAGAAACCGCTACACCTACTTTGCCGGCGCCGCCAGGAAGGAAGGCTTCGAGCAGATCGCCAATATCTTCTTGGAAACGGCGGAGAATGAGAAGGAACACGCCAAGGTCTTCTTCAAGCACCTCGAAGGCGGGGAAGTAGAGATTACGGCCGGCTATCCCGCCGGGATTATCGGCGATACAAAAGCCAATCTGGAAGCGGCGGCAGCGGGAGAACAGATGGAATGGACGACCCTTTATTCCGATTTTGCCGCCATTGCCAAGAAAGAAGGATATCCGGAGGTGGCCCGCTCCTTTGAGCAGATTGCGAAAGTGGAAAAATTTCATGAGGGTCGCTACCGCGCCCTGATCGCCAATATCGCCGCCGGCGCGGTCTTCAAGAAAAAACAGAAGGTCAAGTGGCATTGCATCAATTGCGGTTACGTTCATGAAGGAACGGCGCCTCCGAAGAACTGCCCGGCCTGTCTCCACCCCCAATCCTATTACGAAGTCCTGGCGGAGAACTATTAGACGGGAAAGTCATGAAGAGCTACCGCAAGGAACTATGGTTCAACGTGCCCGACCGGCGCGGTTTTATCAATATCACCCCTCAGGTCCGGCAATGCCTGCGGGAAAGCGGGATCGCCGAGGGGCTGATATTGGTCAACGCCATGCACATCACCGCTTCGGTCTTCATCAACGACGATGAGGCGGGCCTCCACGCCGATTACGAGGACTGGCTGGAGCAACTTGCCCCCCACGCGCCCGTCTC
>Ga0209749_1002052_pt1 | contig 14816 bp, 13 predicted proteins | sample EPASupsiteSAE347_FD_187267 | JGI IMG/M metagenome (GOLD analysis project Ga0209749, IMG submission 187267) | Bioremediated contaminated groundwater from EPA Superfund site, New Mexico - Sample SAE3-47 (SPAdes) (version 2) | ecosystem: Environmental > Aquatic > Deep subsurface > Groundwater >... | reverse complement strand
CGTCGAGGCCGATCTTGGTGCCCATCTCGCCGTTGAACAGCAGGGCGGCGGCGGCCATACGGTCGAGGTCGGTTCCCTTGCCGCCGGACTTGTTGGTCAGGCTGTCGCAATAGGCAGCGGCGCTGTAGGCCAGGAATTTGCCGGCCTTGTAACCGCAGTACATATTCGCCAGTTTCTCCTGGATACTCTGGAAGGAGGCGATGGGTTTGCCGAACTGTACTCTTTCCTTGGCGTACTTCAGGCAGAGCTCAAGGCATGATCTCTGACCGCCGAGGGTACAGCCGGACAGGGTGATTCTTTCAGTGCACAGACCGCTCGTGAGGACGGCGACGCCCTTGTTCAGGCCGCCGATGAGTTGCTCTTCGGGGAGTTCCATGTCTTCGAAGGTTACGAGCGCCGTGGGGGAGGTTCTCATACCCCACTTCTTGATCTTCTCGAATTTGACCTGGCCCTTTGCCTTCTTTTCCGCGGTTTCGAAGAAGAAGGTCGAGATGCCCTTGGGACCGGCGGCGGGATCGGTCTTCGCATAGAACACCATGAAATCTGCTACGGGACCGTTGGTGATGAATATCTTGCTGCCGTTGATGATGTACTTGTCGCCCTTCTTTTCTGCTTTCGTTGCCATGCTCATAGCATCGGAACCGGCATTGGGCTCGGTGATGCCGAGGCAGCCGATCCATTCGCCTGTAACAGACTTGGGCAGAACATGAGCCCGCTGGGCTTCCGTTGCGTTTCTGCGGAAGTTGTCGAAGCAGAGGGTCTGGCTTGCGCCGACGGTCATCGACAGGGCGTTGCTGACCCGGGCGATGGTTTCATAGGCCAGCAGGGTTTCTACGTAACCCAGAGCGGCGCCGCCGTACTTCTCGTCAAAAACGATACCGTTGATGCCGAGGTCGCCCGTCTGCTTGAACAGATCCTTGGGCATTTCATCGATTTCATACATGTGTTCCATCTGGGGTTCGAGCCAAGTCGTTGCCCATTTTAAAACTGAATCCTCGAGCATCCTTTGCTCATCTGTAAATGTGAAATCTAACGCCATAACACTACCTCCCTTTTGCAAAGATTTTATATAACCCGACACGAGTAAGCCCAGATTGTCGGGAACTGCTTGAAGCGTATCCCTGGCAAGGTGAGTTCATCCCGTACTTTGGTTACGACCTGCGTGTCATCTCAGGAATAATCAAGAAGCGATATTCTGAAGCAATATGGCCGAAAACGCGAAGGGTATATATATGAAAGGAGGCAGAGTGTCAAGGTATTTTCTGAGAAAAATCGAGGTTGCAAGGAAGGTGGAAATTGATATAAGGCTATGGTCATAATTGATGAAACGAAACAGTGTGAGGAGAGAAGAAAATGGGTGACAAAGGGCAGGAAGCCTTTATTAAAGAGATGCAAATCAGGTTCGATAAAAAATTGCGGGAGCATGAGATCGGCGTGATTGAGCACTGGCGTGAACAGCTATCCAAGATTCTGATGATGAAACCGGAAGGCGTCGGGGCTCTCCAGACCCAGATAAAAAAGGTGGCCGATATGATGAACAACCGGGTTATGAATATAAAAAGGAGCCAGAATGATTAAAGAATCATTTCTCCATGGGTATTTATGAAAGATATTGCGAATTTTCTCTTCGAAGTCGGCATGCTGCAAAAGACCCCCCGTTCGGGGTATCAGTTTCTCGGATCCGGATGTGAGTCGGTGGCCGAACACATTCTGAGGACAATTTATATCGGCTACACCCTGTGCCAGCTTGATCGTCAAGCCAATGAGCAGCGAGTGCTCAAGATTTGTCTGGTCCATGATCTGCCGGAAGCGAGAACCGGGGACATGAATTACGTCAATAAAAAATATGTAGCTGTCAACGAGAAAAAGGCAGTTGAGGAATTGACGGAAACGCTGTTCTTTGGTGAAGATATTGCGTCGGCCATTTATGAATTCAACGAGAAAAAGACCAGAGAGGCGCGCATTGCCCATGACGCCGATCAGTTGGCGCTCATCATTCAATTGAAAGAATATGGCGATTTAGGGAACAAATACAGTCAGGAGTGGATTTCTTTCGCTGTCAAGCGGCTATGCACGGAGAACGCAAAGAAACTCGCCGAGAGCATTTTAAAAACGGATTCTTCTGCCTGGTGGTTCAAAGATAAGGGAGACTGGTGGGTCAATGGCAAAAACAACGATGAAGCGTAAAGGGACATGGGGATATGATCGCGGTCGGCACGGGACATGGTTTGCGTTCACGGCCGGTTGTCTCGCCCTATTCGTGGTTGCGAGCCTCCTGTCTTGTGCCGGGTCGCAAAAGCGAAAAGAGCTTGGGGAAAATCATTTGAATATCGGTACGGCTTATGTGGAGGCGGGAGATTACACCGCAGCCCTCAAGGAACTCCTGGAAGCGGAAAAATATTCGCAGGAAAACCCCAAGGTCCATTATTATATGGCCGTAGCCTATTTTGGAAAGGGATACAGCGAAAAAGCCGTCGAGGCATGTGAAACGGCCGTCAGGCTTAAGCCTGATTACTCCAGCGCCTATAACTTTCTGGGGACGCTTTATTATTCCCGCGGACAGTATGACAAGGCGATAGCTGCCTTTAACAGTGCCCTGGCCAATATCCTCTATGAGGCGCCGGAGATGTCCCTGTACAATATGGGGCGGGCATATTACCGTAAAGGTGACTACGGGCGGGCCTTGACATACTACAAGGAAGCTGAACTAAAGGATATCAGGCGTGAACTTCTTCCCCTGATCGAACAGGAAATGGGGAAGGCGAAGTATGCACAGGCCGACATTGACGGTGCTATAAGTCATTTTAGAAAAGCGACGGCGTTGGTACCCAATCTTGTGGAGTCATATTTTTGGTTGGGTGAGTGCTATTCCAAGCAGAAGAGGATGCTGGAGGCAAGGCGGGCCTATGAAACGGTCGTCAAACTTGCCCCCGCCTCAGATTTCGGTCTGAAGGCTAAGCAGGCCCTGCAATTGATCAATATCTGAGTTGCCGGGCCATTTTCGTATCTTCTGAAGCAGCCATCTTTCCTTGACAGCAATAGCAAAATAACCTACGCTCACCGATCTTTTTGAAAAGGGAGATCTTCATGGCCTCAAAAAAGCAGCGAAGGACAGCTACGGTCAAAACCAAGCAACAAAAGAAAAAGATGAAAAAGTCGGTTCTTTTTCTTGTCATTACGGCCCTGGTAGGGTTCCTGGTATTTTTCTTTCTGACCCTGTTTGATTATGTTTATCCCCCCGTAGACGGTCAAGGTAAAGTCGCAAAAAAGAAAGATAAGCAGGAAGTCACGGTTTATTTTTCCGACGCTAATGAGCGTTTCCTTGTCCCGGAAAAGAGATATGTAGCCAAAGAGGAGACCCCTTCCGCCCTGGCCCGGGAACTGGTGAAAGTACTTTTAGACGGATCAAGGACAGGTTTCGTCAATACCTTTCCTGAAAAAGTAGAAGTGACGAATGTCAAGATCGACGATGGAACGGCCTATGTCAGTTTCAATAAGAACCTCATAAAAAATCATCCCGGCGGCAGCGCCAGCGAGATGGCGACCATATATTCCCTGACCAATACGCTGACGGCCAATATACCCGCCATAAAAAAGGTCAAAATTATGGTTGCCGGAAAAGAAATAGAATCAATCAAGGGACATATAGCGACCCGGCAAGCCTTTGGCGCCAACAGGGAATTGATCGTTCAAGCGGCAAAAGAAAAGTAGGATATAGAGTTATGCCCCCCAAATCCAAGCTGGCAAGAATCAGAAATATAGGTATTATCGCTCATATCGACGCCGGCAAAACGACCGTTACGGAAAGGGTTTTATATTATACCGGCAGGTCTCATAAAATGGGTGAGGTGCACGATGGGGAAGCGGTTATGGACTGGATGCCCCAGGAGCAGGAACGGGGAATCACAATCACCTCGGCTGTAACGGCTTGCACTTGGCAAGATTACGATATTCACATTATTGACACCCCCGGCCATGTGGATTTTACAATTGAAGTCGAAAGATGCCTGCGGGTCCTTGACGGCGCCGTTGTTGTTTTCTGCGCTGTTGGCGGGGTCGAACCGCAATCGGAGACGGTCTGGCATCAAGCCGATAAATATGGCGTTCCCAAAATAGCCTTTATTAATAAAATGGACAGAGTTGGCGCTGATTTCTTTGGGACCATCGAGATGATGCGCCAAAGATTCAATTCCACGCCGCTGGCTGTGCAGATACCCATTGGTGAGGAAGATCAGTTCAAAGGCGCTGTTGATTTGATCGGGAACAGGTTCATTACCTGGGACAATACCTCTCTGGGGGCCACGTATTCCTTGTCCGATGTACCGGCAGATATACAGCCCCAAGTAAGGGAGTACAGAGACAAGCTGATAGAAACTATCGCCGATCTGGACGATAATCTTGCCGAAAAGTATCTGGGGGGCATAGATATAACGATGGCGGAGCTAACCGAGGCGATCAGAAGGGCAACCCTTTCCCTGCAAGTTGTGCCGGTGATGTGCGGTTCTGCCCTGAGAAACAAAGGCATTCAGCCTGTTCTGGATGGGGTAATCTCCTTTTTGCCGTCCCCGGAAGATGTTCCTCCCATCAAGGGTACAAATCCCCTGACCAAAATGGAAGAAGAGAGGACCAGCAATCCCCGGGGTCCCCTCGCAGCTCTTATATTCAAGATCATGCAGGATGAGGGAAGAAAGCTGTCTTACCTGCGGATCTATTCGGGACAGATAAAAGCAGGGGATGATCTTTACAATGTCTCGAAGGGCAAAAAGGAAAAGGCATCCCGACTGCTAAGGATGCACGCCAACAAACGGGAGCGGCTGGATCAGGCCCAGGCGGGAGATATCATTGCCGTTATGGGTTTAAAGGAAGGCAAGACGGGGGATACTATCTGTGATGAGACGCAGCCAATTCTCCTGGAAACCATGGATTTTTATGAGCCCGTGATCAGTCAGGCCATTGAGGCAAAAACTCCGGCCGACCAGGAAAGGGTCTCCCTCGCCCTCGTCAAACTGATGGAAGAAGATCCTACCTTGCGTTTGAAATATGATGATGAGACCGCGCAAACGGTACTATCCGGAATGGGAGAACTCCATCTGGAGATAATAATCGACCGTCTGCAGCGGGAGTTTAATGCCCGTGTCAACGTGGGTAAGCCCCGGGTGGTTTATCGTGAGACCATTCAATTGCCCGTGGAGATGGAAGGGCGTTTCGAAAGAGAGCTTGGGGAACGGAGGCATTTCGGGCATGTAGTGCTTCAATTACGCCCCCGGGAAAGGGGATCGGGAAACGCTTATCTGTCGAAGGCAGCTTCGGGGATGATCCCGGAGGAATTCCACGGGGCGATTGCGGAAGGCGTCGAAGAAGCCATCATGAGCGGCGTCCTTTCCGGATATCCCGTGGTGGATGTGGAGGTCACTTTTAAGGGCGGTTCTTTCAAGGATGGAGAATCTTCCGCTCTCGGATATAAAATTGCCGCTTCCACCGCTTTTCGGGATGGTTGCTCCCAGGGGGACCCCCTGCTCCTGGAACCGATCATGGTGGTTGATATCATAACGCCCAGTGAGTTTATGGGAGATGTTATCGGCGACATCAACGCCCGGCGCGGGGAGATCCAATCCATAAGTCCAAAGGGAAGCGTCAGCGAAATCCAGGCCAAGGTTCCTCTCAAAGCCCTCTTTGGTTATTCGACGGATCTTCGCTCGGCTACCCAGGGGCGGGCAATTTTCACCATGCATTTTCTCGTCTATGACAAGGCATAATTATGGGGCGGATGAGGTTTATCCAGCAATTCTTTAAGATCCTGTCCGGCATCTATCAGAAAACCATTGTTCAGGTAGCGACTATTACCCTGGCGATCCTCTTTATGAGCGCCCTGGCGGTTGATTATTTTGAATACCTCCAGTCGGGTTCCAATATCAACGGTATTTGGGATGGCGTCTGGTGGGCCATTGTGACTATGGGGACGGTCGGTTATGGAGATAAGTACCCTATCACCGTTGGTGGAAGAATGGTGGGGATCTTTCTTATTTTCACGGGAGTAGGGCTGATGTCGCTATTTACCGCAACCATTGCGTCGACCTTTGTAGAAAGAAGAATGAAGGAGGGCAGGGGATTGGAGAACATAAAAGTTAAGGAACATATAATTATCTGCGGTTGGAACCAGCATACGGATAACGTCATTCTGGGTCTTACGACCTATGGTGCCATGAAGGAGAAGGTCATAGTGTTGATCAACGAATTGACCGTCGATGAGATTGATAGCCTGCGCCCGAAATACAGCCGTTACAACCTGAAATTTCTACGGGGCGACTATGTGCATGAGGAGGTCCTGCTGCGGGCCAATGTTTCCCAGGCCAAGTTTGTTCTCATCATGGCGGATCAGTCGGGCGGGCATCCCCGCGAGCGCAGTGATGAAAGGACAGCTCTGGCGGCCTTGACCGTAAAATCACTTGCTCCTCAGGTCAAGACAATCGCCGAGCTCTTGGATGGAGAAAGCCGCCCCCATCTCAAGAGGGCCAACGTGGATGAGATTGTTGTCCGGGGCGAACATATCGGCTCCCTGCTTGCTACCGCCATTAATTCCCCGGGACTCCCCCGGGTGATATCCAGTATCGTATCTCTTGGAGACAAGAACAAGCTCTGGCGGACGAGCATTCCCGCCATGTTTGTCAACAGGCCCTTTAAAGAATTATCGTCCTATTATCGTGAGAAGGATCATGCTATTCTGATCGGGATCATGAAGGAAAAGAAGGCGATCAAATTGGAGGATATTCTTTCCGATAATACGTCGATGATCGATACGTTCATAAGGGAAAAGATACGTGAAGCAAAAAAGGAGTTTTCCGTGGAAAAGGACGCCGTCAAGATCAACATCAATCCCGATGATGATTATGTGATTGCGGCGGACGACCTGGCGGTTGTCCTTTCCCGATCCGTACCGGAATTATAGACCGATTATACATTTCACAGGGGCGAATCCATGCAAGATGAAGAGGTTTTATTAAAAGAACCGGAAATCTTCAGGAACCTCTCGCCTGATCAGATCAGGGAGATCCTGAGTATTGCCCGCCGCGTATCCTTCCCTGCCGGGGCCATCATCATGAAAGAGGGCGACATTGGCGATACCATGTATATCATGATGGAGGGCACGGTCGAGGTGGTGAAGAGCCTGATCCTCGGTGATTTCGATGACGAACAGGACACCGCAAACAACAAGGTCTTTACCCGGCTCGATGCGAGTGATCACGCGGTATTCGGAGAGATTTCCCTTCTCGAAGCCCAGAAGCGGACAGCGACAATCAGGGCTGTTACAGACTGTACTCTCTACGAAATTCGGAAGGATGACTTCCTGAATCTGGCGGAGGGGGATTGCGCCCTCGGATTCAGAATCCTGCTGAATATGGCAAGAATTGTCAGTACCCGCCTCAGGAAGTCGGATGAGGAAACGGTCAAACTGACGACGGCTCTCAGTATCATTCTTAAGGAAGTATAATCGTAAAAAAACCTATGGCTAATACAGAATTCATGCCCATTCCTTCCGTAACCGACGGGATGATCGAGCTTTCCGATTGGGTGCCCGGCCCTCTTCTCGACAAGGATAAGCTCCTGAAAAGTATTTTCAGGATCAGTACTCTCCTGACCGCTCAGGCCAACCAGGATGATATTCTTGCGAAAATTCTCGATGAACTGATTGACGCCATCGGTTTTGACCGGGGGATTATTCGTCTTTTTGACGAATCCCAACAGTATCTGGTGGCGAGGGTAGTTAAGAATTACAGTGAAGAAGAAGCCATAAGGGCCTTTCAAACACCATTAAACATTAGAGAACATGAATGCCTGGCCACAAAAGTTGCCCGATCGGGAGATCTGATTACCATCAGAGACGCTGCTACGGATCCACGGATCACTGATACCGACAGGATGCTTACAAAAATAACCGGTCATGGGTCCATCGTCTGTGCGCCCCTCAAGATCGGAGATTATGTTATCGGCATTCTTGCCGCCTGGCGTGAGGAAGAGGTACATTTTTTCGCCGAGGAGATAAATCTCTTTCTTACCTTTTCCAACCAGGTCAGCGTCATCATTCATAACGCCAGGCTTCTGGAGACGAATGCCGAGAAGATCCGACAGTTGATGGTTCTCCAGGAAGCCGTGTCGGGGCTCAATCAGAGTTATTCCCTTGATAATCGCATCCTTGAGATTGTTTTAAACAGCGCCCTGAAAATTACCTGTGCCGAGCGAGTCATGGGTTATGTATGGGACATTGAAAGGAATCGTTGCCTTGTTAATGATGGAGAGCATATCTTCATTGAAGGAAAAGAGGAATGTGACAAAAAGATTGGCGCGACCATTATCAAAGAGGCCATTCAAGGCGATACGATTGTTGTGAGGCAGGCTTCCGGTGAAGACGGTAAGCAGCTCATGTTTGCGGGATTTCCATCAGAGATTGCCATTCCCTTCCAAATCAAGAATAAATTTGTCGGTGCCCTTTATCTTGCGAAGCAAAAGGGCGTTTATACTCCGGATCAGATCAATGTTCTTGATGTCCTGGTCAAAAACGCCGCCACTTCTTATGACAACGCCATCATGCAGTCCCTCCTCTCCCGGGAAGCGGAAAGCTTGAAGACGGAGGTTGAAAAACTCAAGGAAAGGGAAGACCAACTCATGGGGTTTCACGATATCCTTGGAAAATCGCAAAAGATGATTGATATTTTTCATGTCATTGCCGATGTGGCGGGTCATGATACGAATATCCTTATCCAGGGAGAAAGCGGTACGGGCAAGGAACTCATTGCCCGGGCCATTCACCGGCATTCGCACCGGAGCCTGAAACCTTTCATAGACGTAAACTGTGCGGCCATCCCCCCCACGCTTCTGGAGAGCGAACTGTTTGGTTATGAGGCGGGGGCCTTTACGGATGCAAGAAAAAGAAAAATAGGGCTCCTCGAATATTGCAACGGGGGAACAATTTTACTCGATGAAATAGGGGAGATGCCGATCCAACTTCAAGCAAAGTTTCTGCGGATGCTTGAAGACGGACATATCCGGCGTCTCGGAGGAAATGAAAATATTCCCAACGATGTCCGTTTTGTATTCTCAACCAATCGTGATCTCAGCGACATGGTGGCCAAGGGAACTTTCCGAGAAGACCTGTATTATCGCATCAGCGTCGTTCCCGTATGGATTCCTCCCCTGCGGGAACGGTCCGACGATGTGATTATGCTGGCGCGGTATTTCGTACAGGAATTCAATAAGAAATTCAGCAAACGGGTCAAGGGATTCAGCAGAGACGCGGAAATGATCCTCCAGGCTTATCCATGGCCGGGAAACGTCAGAGAATTAAAGAACATCATTGAAAGGATCATGATTCTAAAGAGTTTGGGAACAGTTATCAATCCTGATAATATGCCCTCCGAGTTAAAATCCCTGGACCAGAAAGGCGTTGAGATTAAAATTGAACCGTTTCTTCAACAGTTGCCTTTGGATGGGATTAATTATGATATAGTTACCGACAAAATCGTCAAAGATGTAAAAGTAAAAATATTGAAAAACGCCCTGATCAAATCAGGGGGAAACAAGTCAGAGGCAGCGAAAAAATTGGGTATTTCCAGGTATAAATTTATTAGAGAACAGAAGAAATATGATACTCTGACTCAAAAGCCGTCTTGAAGTCTTCCTGTGTGCGCATAATGCACGGAACGTGCGTAATGCGCACGCCTCCCTGAAGGGCCTTTAGCAGGCTACTCCTGCGGTTCCATAAATGGCAGGTGTTCGATATCCGCACGTCAAGCCCCTTGATGTATCCCCGTCGAAGGAAAAAACACCTAAGAAAATTTGAACGATAGCTGCGTTTATGGGCATAAGTATATAATATACAATAATGTAAAACATATACATACGTATCATAATACTTTCTGAAATATTATCCGAGTTAATGTTTCTCGTCATGGCATCGAAGTTGCTTATGATAATGCAGAAATGAAACATAGATTCCATCGATGAGCGAGGAGGAAAAGAAACATACACGGCAGGACTCAGGTGGAAAAGAAGGCGTTAAAGATATCAGGCTTGACAGGCAAAAAGTGTATGATTTTTTTCTTTCAGTAAATAGCGGCAAAGATGATCAAAAGTTAACCATGGATGAAACAGGTGATCAAAAAAACAAAGAGGTGATAGAAGACAAAAGCTTTACCTTCTTTCTACCTGAGTGATCCTGCGGTAAAGAAAGAATTTTTAATGTCGGTGGGTGGTTTTGGTCCCTCCTTTCCACCCGCCGGCCCCCCTTTAATGGGCGATCTGAAAGGGAACGTTATGAGCAACCCCTTTCAGTTTATATACAGGCGGATGGTTTAAGTCCCTCCTTTTCCATCCGCCTTTTTTTATACATTAAATCTGAAGAGTACAATATCACCATCCATGAGCTGATAATCCTTTCCCTCCGAACGGATCAACCCTTTCTCCCTGGCCTGGGTAATGGTATCCACGGTAAGGAAATCGTTGTAATGCAGGATTTCAGCCCTGATGAATCCCCTTTCCATATCGGTGTGAATTTTGCCTGCGGCAATCGGCGCCCGTGTTCCCCGGGGGATCGTCCAGGCCCGCAATTCCGGCCCGACAGTAGTGTAAAAAGTAATTAACCCGAGAAGTTTGTATCCTTCCCTGATAAGCTTCTCCAAGCCCGATTCATGGAGGCCAAGATCGGCCAGGAAAGCTGTCCGTTCATCCACCGCCAATTCCGTGATCTCCGCTTCGAGATCTCCGCAGATTAAAATGACCGATGATCCTTCTTTTTCGGCAATTCCTTTCACTGCATGTATATAGTCATGTTCGCCTTTCAGAACCGCCTCGCTGACATTGGCCACATAAAGAACCTTCTTAGCGGTCAATAAATGAATATCTTTCAAAACGGCCGATTTTTCCTCGCTAAGAGCAAGATTGCGACAGGGAATCCCCCTTCCGAGGGCGTCCTGAAGGGTACGTATCGACTCCATGTCATGAGCCGCGGATTTATCGCCGGCCTTGTACTTCTTATCAAGTACAGAGAGACGTTTTTCCAGAGTCTCCATATCGGCAAGCATTAATTCCGTATTGATGATCTCAATATCGCGGACGGGATCGACCATTCCGTCAACATGAACAACATCGGGGTTGTCAAAGCACCTGACAATATGGACCACGGCATCCACTTCCCGGATATGGCCGAGAAACTTGTTTCCCAGCCCCTCTCCCCGGCTCGCTCCCTTGACAAGGCCTGCAATATCAAGAAATTCCATGGTGGTGTATGTCTTTTTGGGAGGGTGAAGAATTGTGGCGATCTGGTCAAGACGCCGATCCGGAACGGCAACCATCCCGATATTCGGATCGATGGTGCAGAACGGATAATTGGCCACTTCGGCCCCCGCGGCAGTAAGGGCGTTGAAGATGGTTGATTTGCCAACATTGGGAAGGCCGATAATACCACAGCGAAAGCCCATAGGTAGACTCCTTTCTCCTTAATCAAAACATCAATTTTACAATGGCAATGGCAACAATAATTCCTACGCAGTCGGCAATTAGGCACACCGGCACCAGATACTTTGTCCTGCGGATATTCACGGCGCCAAGATACACGGCCAGGACGAAAAAAGTCGTTTCCGCACTCCCGATGATCACCGCGGAAATCCTGCTGGCAAGGGAGTCCGGGCCGGTGGTCCTGACGATATCCGTAAAGACAGCCGTTGATGCACTTCCGGAAAGAGGCTTGATGACTGCCACGGACAGAACCTCAGGTGGAATACCAAGGGCAGCTAAAGACCCGGAAAGAGTCTGTCTGAGGAGGTCAAACGCCCCTGATGCCTGGAAAGCCTTGACGGCAACAAAAATAGCGAGCAGGTAGGGAAAGATTTTAACAATGACTTCTATTCCTTCCCTGGCGCCTCCTATAAATGAGTCATAGACGCGAACTTTTTTTAAGACGCCGTAGAGCACGGCAAAAAGTATGAAGGCGGGAATTGCGAACTGGGATATAAAGGCGGCGGTCTTCATTTCATGATTCTCCTGAAAAGGAGCAGCACGGCAATTGCAATAACAGCAGAGATCACGGTGGAGCATATGGTGGGAAAAACAACGGCTGAGGGCTTTACAGACCCAAAATCTGCAAGGATGCCTACGACGGTAAAGGGAATCAACTGGATGCTTGCGGTATTAAGAACAATAAAGAGCATCATCTCAAAAGTAAGAGAGTCTTTGTCTTCATTGAGGGTCTGAAGGTCCTGCATGGCCTTGATCCCGAGGGGGGTTGCGGCATTGCCAAGGCCGAAGAAGTTTGCCAGCATGTTAAGGGTAATAGAGGTGATTGCGGGATGGTCGGGGGGGATGGTTTTGAAGAGACGGATAATCAGGGGCCTGAATGCATGGGAAATTCGGTAGATAAGTCCTGAATCTTCGATAATTCTTGTTATGCCGAGCCATAGTGAGACAATCCCCAGCAGAAAAAGCGATATTTCAACGGCTGTTTTGGCCCCGTCAAACATGGCCTTGGTAACTGCTTCCAGACCGCCCGTCCAGAAGGCGGCGACAATACTCACGGCAATCAACACGACCCAGATAATATTCATTTAGATTTCAAAGTCATCCATGATTTTAAATACTTTGTTTATGCCCGGCAATCCAGGCCTCGATAAAACGGGCAGCCTCCTCCCAGCCTGGTTCGGCGATAATGAAATGGGAGTGTCGGTTGAATTCCCGATAGGTGGATATAGCTTTATATTTATTATGAATCTTTTTCGCGATTCCGGGCGGTATGAGGCGATCCTCGGCGCCCACCATGGTGAGAATCGGGCAGGTGACTTTTGATTCATACACGGAAGTGGCCTTAGCCCTGTCGAAGTACCAGAAGCCGATCTCCCAGGCCGCCCGGGGGGATTCGTAGGTAAATTTCTCGAATACCCTTTTCTGTTCATCCGGGGGCAGCAGATGCAGGGAAGAATAGGCGGCCCCTTCAAAAGTAGGACGAAGCGGTTCACGCCAATGTCCGAACCGCTGCCGGTTTATCCAGAAACTCTTTATCCCTGTCCAGGATATGGGGTTGATACCCCGGGGAACTGCCGGGGCAATCAGGATCGTTGCCCTAGCCAGACCTTTACCGGCAAGAATCTGGGCAATCAGTCCGCCCATGGAATGACCGATGATGATAGGCTTCTGATCCAGGGCGCGGATCTCCCTTTCCACATCGGCGACATAATCACGAACACCTGTTTCCATCAATCCGGGATTCGGAGGTGAACTCAGGGGCAGGTCATGGTATCTCAGGGTCGGGGTGATGACGCGGTATCCCCGCTGTTCGAAATAGTTCCGATACTGATCCCAACACCAGGGACCGACAAACATGCCGTGGATCATGACAATGACCGGTTGCTTTGATTTTCTTACAGTTTGATTTTCTTCTTGTGCCGGTGTATTGCCGGGGATGCAGACAACGCCCGATATTATCAGAAAGAAAACAAGGCTAAGTGCCGCATTTGTAATAGCTTTGCCCATTTACATTTTCCCTGGCATCCATACTTGAATCAAAGGTAACTGTCTTGTAATGCAATTCACGGCTTTATGGCAAGAAAAACCCTGCATAATAATTATTACCCAACACCAGAGAGAATTCTCTATGAAAAAATGTCCTACAAGTTCTTTCTCCTTGACAAGAAAGGACGGGTTTATTCATAATCCAATATGCATAGAGAAAAGGACGGGAAGATGAGAGTGTCAAAATCCATAACGAGGAGGGTACATAGATGAATAGGAAAAAGTTATCTTTGTTGCTGCTGGGAAGTATTTTATTTGGGGTTGTCGGGGTGGCAAATATTGCCCAGGCCCTGGAATTGGGGGCCAGGGGATATTACTGGTTTCCCGCCTTTTCTGCTACGCAGCGGGTCGATACGTCATCCATGCAAGGGACGGAATTTGACGTAAAGAATGCCCTGGGCGTCAGCAACCAGTATTTCTGGTCCGGCGAGATCTATGGTGGTATCGGTAAGCATCACCTGAGTGCCATGTATACGCCCATGAAATATACAAGCGACACTACGCTGACCTCGGCGATTAATTTTGGCGGGACAAATTTCACGGCCAATACGGCGGTCAATTATAACCTTGATTTTTACATGATGGATGTAAAATACCTTTACGATATCATTAATATGGAAAACATTCTGGCAGGTTTTTCCGTGGGGCCCATGGTGCAGGTGAAATACGTTTCCGGATCTACGGAGCTGAAAGCACCGACAATTGCCGGACAGGATGTCAAGCAGAGCTTCAGCGCCCCGATCCCGATGGTCGGATTAGGAGCCCATATTGGTCTCATCGCCAATATTTTAGAGGCCCGGGCGCAGGTTACGGGGATGGGATATTCCGGCAATCTTGTCATCGAGGCTCTGGCGGATATTTCCGTGACCCCCTTCCCGTTTGTTGATATCCACGGGGGCTACAAATATATAGGATTGAAGATCGACAGGTTCGACTACTACATGGATGCCACGTTCAGCGGACCTTACGTAGCGCTAACGGTCGGCTTTTAAAGCCGTTATAGAAGGAATCATAGTTTTCTTTGGAAAGGAGCTTCATTATTATGATCAGATTGGTCTCTTTAGCGGTTTCATGCCTGATGTTGCTGGCGATACTCGGTTGTGGTTCCTATTACAAGATTACCGACCCGACATCGAAAAACGTCTACTATTCAAAAGATTTTGAAAAAACCAAAATGGGGGGGCTGTCATTTAAAGACGCCAAGACCGGGGCAATAGTTACCATCCAGAACTCGGAGATCAAAGAGATCTCCCGGAATACCT
>Ga0209749_1002049_pt1 | contig 14838 bp, 17 predicted proteins | sample EPASupsiteSAE347_FD_187267 | JGI IMG/M metagenome (GOLD analysis project Ga0209749, IMG submission 187267) | Bioremediated contaminated groundwater from EPA Superfund site, New Mexico - Sample SAE3-47 (SPAdes) (version 2) | ecosystem: Environmental > Aquatic > Deep subsurface > Groundwater >... | reverse complement strand
GGAAGCATATGGTGCCACGGTTGACCGGGTGGGAGGGGCCGGGCATGACTTCGGCGATAGTGCTCCCGTCGGCTCCCGCCGAAATATAAACGCCGCAGCCACAGCCGCAGTACGGGCAGGTTGTCAGAACCTTTTTTCCGGAGGAGGGAAAGATAGCAAACCCCCTTCACTGAAAACGGAGCTCTTACTAACTTATTTTCCCCGTAAAAATCAGGATTCCTGCCGTTCGAAATCCCCTCTTTTCGGATAGATTGTTTGCTTCTACAAGATAGCAGGTGATACCCTTATTATCTTATGGTACTATTGCCTGATGGTTTAGCTGTAATCATGGTTCTCCATGTAAGTTTTCCAAAATAGAAAGCATCATACCACAGCCAATAGAATCTGTTTGCGTTTACGAAAGAATATCCATCAATATAGTCGTCGTATCTGTCAAAAGAATCCGCGAATATCAATACATCATCCCACGGATCTTCATTGCCCCTGGTATCATACCCCACGACTATTACCCAGTGTCCGCCCATGTCGGCCCATTCGACAATTGTCGGAATCCCGTTCATGATGTTGTCTTTAAGCTGTTTTAAGGCCGATCCGTCCTCCTTGTCTTCATAGTCGATTCTGACATCGAAGCCGTGCGTTTCCAGCCAGCGCTTCATTTCATCAGGCGTAGTGCCCGGTTTGCCGCCTTTCTTCAATACATCAAGGCTTCTAGTGCCTGCTTCACGCGCTATTTTCATTTCTGTAGAACGATCTGCTTTTAAACTGTTTTTATGATAGTACTGCGATAATTCCATCAGGACCACCGGCCCGCAGGTGTAATCAGTAGTTTGCTGGTACCCCTTCAGACCTTTTATGAAGTAGAGGCCATTTTTGTTTATGAGTCTGTCCGGCTCTATCTTTGGAAACCAGCGAATTCTTTCCTGATTGACAGCCTTCTTTTCATCCTTGGCCATCACTGTTTTTCTTCCGCAAAAAACTAATGTCAGCGAAAGAGCAAGGATCATCATTATACACAGGTTCAATTCCAGTCTTTTCATCATCTTTTCCTTACACAGAAGTCTTGTCTCAGTATAAATAAAAATATCACTATTGTCAAAAAAAATCCGTGTTGAAAATTGGTTTAAAAGGCCGGTATCAGGCGTCGTCGTCAATTATACTCTTTGGCCATTGCCATGATCTTGCACACGGTCCGCCAATTCCGACCGGTCATCGAAACTCCGAGCAACCTTTCGACATTTGCGGCGAGCTTGGATCTGCCAACGCCATCGGGAGCATGCAGGTAGAAGACCTTCCCTTTAAGCTCAAATCGTTCGCTCTTTATCTTGAGGCTTTCAAGCTTTTTAAGGTCAGGGTTCACCGGCACGGAGGCCAGAAAAATTACGTGCAAAGTCTCGGGCCTTAATTCCGCTTCGGGAAATGGATTCGATTCAACCGCCTTTCCCATTTCCTCTAACTCCAACAGAAGTACTTTAGGTTCAAAGCCCTGGCTCTTTTTGATTTCAGCGCTTATCTTGCTTGAAAGCCGCGAGGAATTTTTTCCCCTGCTCTGAAAAACCACATTGCCGCTTTGAATATAAGTCTTGACGTTTTGGAGATCGAGATTTTCAAGAATGGTTGCCAGAGATTTCATCGAAATAATGTTATTTCCGCCAATATTGATGCCTCTGAAAAGTGCAATGTAAGTCTTCATCCAACCGCCTTCGATGGTTATTCCCCAGCCGGCGCTCAATTAAGTATGGCACCCATGTTATCTCAGGCAAGAGGGGGCGTCCCGGCGCTACTTCATCTTTGACCTTAGCTTTATCTTCTCCCCGGCAACCATGAAGTTACCGCTTCCACAATGATGAATCGTCCGCGGATTTTTCACTGCGGGGTCGATCCAGGCTTTGACGACCGGACCCGGTTCGAGCAAGCCATAGACCTTGGACAGTGGAAAGGATTTCCTGGCCATGTCGGTTCTCCCTTTCTACAGTGTTGACATCTTCATTCGTCGCATCCAAAGCCTGATAATATTATAAGGAAAGGTCTTTTCTCCCTAAACGGTCTCTGAGTATACTCTGCCCGCCCTGTATTCCTCTCCTTATTTCCTCCCTGACCGTCTCAAAGCCTCTATATTACTTCAAAGCACATCCCCACGCGAGCGCGATCACGGAGACACTCAATAGCAATGGTTCAACAATTTTCATAATCTCTCGCTTTCATGATGCACCTGACAAATGGCGCGATTCTGCCTCCGCCTTAAGAGCCATAATAGTTTGGTCCAATGCCTTTGCCAGTATTTTTTTCATTAGACCGGGAAATAGCCTTGCGATTAACCCTTCAAATGATTCTTCCGTATGGACGTACGTGCCCTCATCTTCCTGCGCGAACTTCCAAACATGTACCGCCCGAATTCCAAAGGTTTTTCCCGACCAGGCGAGTCGGTTAGGAGCGTCTATTTCTTCCAGCTTAGAAACAATTTTCGAACCACCGGCCACCCACACGAATGAAGTGCCTGCTTTGACAGGGCCGTTCAACTGAATTTTCAAAACGCTTTTATTCCAGTTTGGCCAGCCTTCAAAATCACTTAGAACCTGCCATACCGTCTCGATAGACGCCTTCATAAAAGTCTCCGCGACGCCAATGGCCGGTGCTTCCCTGCTTACTTCGATATGAGCCATATTCTTTCTCTCTCAGGGCATAACAATCATCAGGCGGAAGCCGTCTTGGGCTCTGAGCCGAATTCCGGATGCCCTGAATTCCTCCTTTCACCTGGGAGGAATTCAGTATGGGAAAATCTCCCCTTCCAGCCGGGGCGGCCCAATGAAGTGCGGCAATAAGAACTACCGACGAAATAGCGACTATCCGTATATATCGAAGATAGTCCAGGTTGTCATTTTGTATTCACCTTTGCTCATCGGCTCCAGGGATTCCAGAGCCTTGTGAAGGGCCTTCGAATGCTTATAGGGCCCCCTGAAAAAGTCTATGACGAACAACCTGTTATTATCTTTGTCCTCAAGCAGATAAGAGTCCATTGATTGCTCATCTTTTGCCATAAACGGAAAAATCTTTGTCATATAGATATCTTTTGCATTTTCCATGGTTGCGGGAATCAAATTTCTTTCCCAGATGCACACTTTGTCGCCGATTTTCGGCACATACTCTTCGTTATTTATGTCCAACAGTTCAAAATGCTCAATTTCTGCCTTATCAATGTGACCCTTTAAAGATTCATTCATCTTGTTGTAAATCTTGGCTTTCTCGTCCCTGTCCTTTGTTTCTTCCGTACTGAAGGAAATTGAAATAATATGATTTGTGTTCTCGTCTACGATCCAGAAAGCTTTTCTTTGAGCCTTATTACGATTAAGCTCAGCGCGGAGCTTACTATGAAAAGCTTCTTGAACTTGTTTCATATGCCCGGGCTTTATTAGGCGGTGATATAAATAAACTTTTTCTCCCTTTGCAGGTTCATACTTTTTTTCCGGCTTGGACTGTTCGGCAAAAGCCGCTGCCGAAAATAAAAATCCCAGGGCCAACAGGATCATCAACGATAACCGGATACGCATGAAATCACCCTCCTTTAAATTCTGTTACTGACTCGAATTATTCGTTCTATAGGCCGTCTCCAAATCCTTCTCTGCCGCTCACCACTGATCCCCATATCATGAAATATGAATCCCCGGGGTCTTGCAAGACCCCGTATGCAAATACCGTTAGCGGGCACAGGCCTCGACTTCCAGGCGGACCATTTTGACGTGGGTATTGCCGAGAGGGTCAACCGGATGAGCCGCCGTATAAGATTCGAGCAATTCCGTGAGAAAGTCATTTCGCAGTTCGACGGGCAGGCGGTCTGTATAGGGGAGCCAGGTTGTCCTCAGCCACCCCAGGAGGCCAGCCTTCCCCTGATGCTGCATATCTTTCGGCAACAACTCAACACGAACCGGGATAAGACCGCTTTCCAACAGCCAGGATTCATATTCTTCAGGTCCGTAAAAATAACAGGGCCGCGTAAAATCTTTGTAGTACCGCCGCCACCGGATGCTCTGCACTTGCCTTTCAACGGCCCCGAATATTTCAGTTCCGTTCCCGCGGCCGCCCATCTGAAACAGAATCCTGCCTCCGGACTTGAGGCAGGCACGAACACCACGAAGAACTGCAGGCTGGTCTTTTATCCAGTGAAGGGCGGCGTTTGAGAATGCGACGTCAAATCGCTCTGAGAGGCGAATGCCTGTTGCATCCATGCGCAGGAACGACAGGTTGTGAAATTTCGCCGGAGGAAACTGTTCTGAAGCATGCCGGATCATGTCTTCAGATTGATCGATGCCGAGCACTTTTCCGTTCTCAGCGGCCTGCGCAAGCTGGGCGCTGATTTTTCCGTCTCCGCATCCTATATCAAGCACGGATTCGCCGCCCTGCAAGGCGAGTTTTGAAATGAGCTCCTGCGCCCACAGTTGCTGTGCCGATGAATTCCTGGCATAATCCTCGGCATCCCATTCCATTTGTTTTTTAAGCATAAAATTCTTTTCCTCAAACAATTATTTGACGGAAGAAATCTTTCCCTCCGAAATACTATTTTTAATTCTGCTCTGCACGCCCGAAATTCCTCTTCTTATTTCCCCTTTTTGATACGCTTAAAGTAGACGGCCTGCCGCGCGTGCTTGCCGAATCGCTTTCTCCGACGGTGCAGAGTGTTCCTTTTGAGCTATCATCCCGTCAAATATAGTCTTAACGGGTTTGGCGCCCATTGTTTCGGCGATTAGCTGCAAAGCGCGTGGAGCTCCTGTGAGGAGCCGGCCTATGAATGACGGCATTGCGGTCGCCGTGATCAAGACCGCCTTCTTGTCTTTGTTTTTGGACCTCATTTGGGGGGCGTGTTGCCCCCAGGGCCAGTACGAGAGGCAGATCAGCCTTTCCATAAATCTGCGTGTTATCGCGGTCACATTGAAGCAGTTCACGGGAGCGCCGATTACCAGTCCGTCACACTCTTTCCATTCGCTCAGGATGGCGTTGAAATCATCGGCGCGAACACACTTTCCCGGTTCCGTCCCGGGTTCTTGCGTACATTGGCGGCAGTTCTTGCAGAACTCGATATGCGCATCTGTCAGGTAAATTTTCTTCGTCTCAGCGCCCGAGGCCTCTGCACTCGACAGTGTTTCTGTCACCAGGCTGTCGATGATCCCTCCTTTTCGATAGCTCCCGACAATTCCGAGTATTTTCTTAGCCATTGTTCCCTCCGTCGTTTCCGATAGTTATCAAACTAAAGCAGGCTTGGCCCCCAAGACTGGATCTGAGCCGGATTCCCGGCGCTACTTCATCTTCGACTTGAGCTTGATCTTTTCACCGGCAATCATGAAGTTTTCGCTTCCACAATGATGAATCGTCCGAGGGTTTTTCACCGCGGGGTCGATCCAGGCTTTGACGACTTCAACGATAAACAGGTTGTATTTGACCACCATCTTGGTGTCAACCACCCGGCATTCGAGATTTACATAACACTCCTCGATGAGAGGTGCGCCAACAAGCGCAGCAGGCCTGGGCGTGAGGCAAAATGTCTTGAACTTGTCCAGGTTCGCACCCGATGTATTGCCGCAACCCACGACCTTCTCGGCTATCTCGACCGTGGGAATGCTGATGACACATTCCCTGGTTGCCTTCAATATACCGAAGGAATAGTTGCGGTCGCTGATGACGCAACCCACCAGCGGCGGCTCAAAATCGATCATGGTGTGCCACGCCATGGTCATGATGTTTGGGCGCCCATCGCGGGAAGTCGTGACCATGACTACCGGCCCCGGTTCGAGCAAGCCATAGACCTTGGGCAGGGGAAAGGATTTCTTGGCCATTTGGTCCTCCTTTTCGACAACGATTGTCGTCATCATTTATCGAAGCTCATGCCGCCCAGCAATTTCCAGGAAGAACCCTCTTTCACCCACGTATGGGTTATCCGCGATGATTGTGTTTTCGTCGCCCCGGCGGCGGCGCCTAAAGTGACGTGAATGGTGTATTGAGTCAGTGCGACCTCTCCCAGCAACCGGATACCGGCTCGTTCAATCTTGAGAGTGCATGAAATGGGCTTGGGGGCTAATTTCTTCATGAACCGGGCGCTTTCTTCTTTGTCAATCGGTTGCGTCAAGCCGCTTGGCCACCCGAGGAATTGACTGTGCACAATGGCAAGTACCCCCTCGTAATTTGCTTTATAGAGGTTGGTGAAGTACGCCTCTTCCAAAGCCCAAATCTGCTCTTCCACCGTGTCCCTCCCGTTGTCCTTATCTGCTGAAGCTGAATAAGCCAGTGAATAGGAAAAAAGAATAAACACCAAAATGATTGTCCATAGCAGAACTTTGTTTTTCATCGAAGGCTCCTCATCTTTCCGGCTTTTCTTGATTTCTCGCCTTTTGCTCATTTAATTCGGGTGAGTTGCTCGTCTTTCTTCTCCCTTTGGAGTCAAATATGCCAAGAGAACTCTGCCCACTCCTTTCAACTCCTGTGGCTCGGGTTCGATGGTATGCGTAAAGCGAGAGGCAAAGCCAGCGATAATGGCGAGTTTGTGTTGCAACTGTGTCAGTAAGGACTGGAGTGGCTGATTACCTATCGCCAGGCCAAAGGCACCACAAACGGGATTCGGAGATGCCAATTTATCTAGACCCTGTAATCGTTTGGCAACGTGGACAGGCTCACCTATTACACTCCACTCTGAGTAATCCTTACCTTTGAGTAGAGACACGTTGACCTTCCCGTAGGAGAGACCAAACCGGTACGTGTAATTTGGTCGGAGTTCATAAGCAAGGTCGTGAAGCCCTCCCATGATTTGACCAAGATAGAGTATTTCGTGTAGATTGGTATTCTCTTCGATTTCTGGCAAAATAAACATGATTTCGTCGCCGATCATTTTGTCTATCATGGCAAACCTATCAGTCAGGATGTTTATTGTGTTTACCAGAAATGGCTTCAGATAGGCACAGATTTCTCTAGGTGACTTACCTTGAACTATAGTGCTGAATCCCGCGAGATCAATAAAACCGATGTAGGCCGATATGTCGGAGTTGCCGAAAGTCTTAAGGAAAGTTGTAGCCTGGACATTCCCTTCAAGGGCTCTCTGGACAATTGGATGGGTCGAGACCAGTTGTTTCTCGCCAACTCGATGTAAGAGGTAGTCAAGCACGTCTTGGTTCGAGACTATCATTGCTATTTCCTGAGCCGCATAACAAGTATTAGGCGGAAGTGGTCTTTTCCCCCGAAACGAGCTCTGAGATCTATCCTGTACGCACTGAATCCTTCCTTGTTATCTACGAGGAATTTAATATGGTGTCGCCGTTGGACGTTATGCGTTTTCAATGATGCCCCTATTGACGCATATCTGTGTGAACAGCGCTCCAACGTTAAAAAGAACTGTATTTCCTGTATCAATTCCAAGTTTGTTAACTTTTATCTTAACTTTAATTACAGCTTTTTTCTGTGCATCAAAAATTGCAAATATACTTTGCGCACCCTTACTTCCTGTAATATTCACTCTTGCAGGATTCTTTTCAAATTCTTCTGAGCAGGTTTTAATAACATAATTATATAAATCCTGCTCATTTGTTAACTTAAAATATTCTTTAGTCACGAACTCATTACCATGAAATTCCATTTTTGTTAGGACAGAAAAATCTTCTTCTCTGTCAAAGGAAATAACGTCAATGCTCATAAAAAATTTATTATTAAGGGTTCCTTGTTCTATCAAGTAATCTATATAATAATCTAAACCATCGGTGATTCTGCCCGAGTTATCAATATTGTATTTCTTTTTGATAACCGCCAGTAGATTTTTTAGTCCAGTATCAAAGTTGTCCCGAAAATCAGCAAAGAGTTTGTCTCTTAGTAAAAGCGGTATTTTGCAATCATCAATAACAACCGGAAGTATTGTTATTTTCTTATCTTCAATTTCTTTTAATAGCCCTGCATTAATTTCCCTTTTAACCCACTCGGACTTTATTGAGTTATTTGAAAATACAACACAAATGTAGCTTGCTCCTTCAAGACCATCCTGAATTTTATTGATAAATGAATCGCCAACACTGATTTGCCACTCATCTTTCCATACCTTGACATTATGAGAAATGAGAGACATAGCTAGTTTATCAACAAATTCGCTGTCTCGATGGTTATAACTTATAAATACTGACATAGATTCTCTTCATTATTTCGTCACAGTTATTAGACGGAAGTAGTCTTTTCTCCCGAAACAGCCTCTGAGCCGGATTCTGGATGCCCTGAATTCCTCTCCTTATTTCCACCCTGATCATCTCAAAACCTCTGTAAACCTTCATTACTCATGCAAAAAACAAGACACCAATCCCACACTCACTTCCTGGCAAGTCTGGCCCTGAGCTTATCCTTGCGCTTCCGCATGTCGTCTTTCGTAAGATACGAGTGAGGAGAGGGGATACTCGGGTGATCGATCAGGCGCTGACACACCTCGATCGCCTCCTGGAGCTTGCCCTGCTTGGTCAGATTGATGGCCAGCTTCTCGTAAGCCATGCCAGTGGGATGCTCGAACTCAATAGCCTTGTGGTAGTGGAAGTTACTCTGGTCGATGTCTTTCTTCTTCGAGTAGGCAATCGCAAGGTTGAGGTGCTTCATGGCAGCGGAGTTTCTATTTATAGCACTGTCATCCAGTGTCTCCAGAAGGCGGATGGCCCCGTCGAAGTCTTTTCTATAGATTAGGTTCGCAGCCTCTGTAGTCCTATCCATCTTCTCCCTCCTAGATTAGCATGCTACCTAACGTTGCTTGTGAGCGGCGCAGCCAAGGAGCTTTCCACATAGCGCCACCTGCTTTCTCGGCGTTCTCAATGCCCCGAATAACGATGTTGCAGTAAGGCATCCGCTCTTCCTTATTTTAGTGTGAGTTTGCTCAGAATGTGTTTAAGGAAGTCCTCGGCCAATTCGAGCAACTTGAGATGTAGTTGTTGAAAGTGGTGTGTGTCCGTGGGATGTTCGTCGAGTCCTAACCATCGGAACTTTGAGGCCAACTCCGTCCACGATTTTTGGATTTCCTTTTCCTTCCCGTGATCGGCATCGTGGCGAGACCACTTGTTCCGCAAGTGCTTGATGCACCAAATCAGGTCGCAGTCTGCTTCGGTCAAGGGGCCGCCATTCTTGTCGAGAAAGCGTAGATTGTCCTTGCCTGCTCCCTCGTAGAAAATGAAGTACAAACAGTCGAGCACGTTGCCGAATTGCAATCGGTTGGTCGCGGAAAGCCACGGCAGATCGTTAGAGGCTGTCATCAAGCGTGTCGTCGGCTTAAAGATTTCCACGCCGAATGTGGATGTTTTCCCAGCCTCGTTGCACTGTGTTACCAGCTCCAATACCCGACGAGCTTGCTGTACGCTCTGGGCAGTCTGTGAGACTAACGTTAACGCTGCCGTATCGTTTTCGTCTTCGACGATTCCGCAACTTAAGAGTTCGTCCTGCTGCGTATACGGGGCATCCAAAATTCGGATCGCGTCTGGTTCCTCTTCGACTTCCGGTACCGCGACGAAGGCGCTAGCGGAATCCGCGATTTCTAGTAGTTGATGCTCGGCTAGATTCAGACTACCCCGCAGTCGAGCCGCAATATCAGGCTCCGGGCCAGTGGCCAAACGGTCAATGGTATGCCGAAAAAATTCGGCATAGGCCCTAAAAACCTCGAACAAACGGGGTGAGAGCATCTCCCGTCGGGCCACCCGACCAATGTCCCTAATCCGGTTCGTCAACCCGATGGAAGGTACGTCCCATGCCAACGTCGTCTGTGAAAATTGTGGAATACTGAACTTGATGGCATCCAATGTGGCAACACGCGCCCGCCGATAAAGCGGCTCAGCTTCCGCCAGCCGGTTGGTGGCCTGGAGCAACGCCGCCAGATTATTGAGGTCTCTGGCCACGTTGGTATGGTCGGGCCCAAAACTGGCTTCATCAATCGCCAGAGCCCGCCGATAAAGCGGCTCAGCTTCCGCCAGCCGGTTGGTGGAATATAGCAACAGCGCCAGATTGTTGAGAGCTGTGGCCACGGAGGGATGGTCGGGCCCAAAACTGGCTTCATCAATCGCCAGAGCCCGCCGATAAAGGGGCTCAGCTTCCGCCAGCCGGTTGGTGACCCTTAGCAACTCCGCCAGATTATTGAGGTCTCTGGCCACGTTGGTATGGTCGGGCCCAAAACTGGCTTCATCGATCTTAAGCGCCCGCCGATAAAGCGGCTCAGCTTCCTCCAGCCGATTAGTGGTATGTAGCAGCGCCGCCAGATTATTGAGGACACTAGCTACGTTGGGGTGATTTCCCCCGAGGCTTTTCTCCCAAATCGCCAGTGCCCGCCGATAAAGCGGCTCGGCATCCGCCCGTCGGTTGCTGGCATATAGTAACTGCGCCAGATTGTTGAGGTCTCTGGCCACGGAGGTGTGATCGAGCCCAAAACTTTCTTCATCGATCTTAAGTGCCCGCCGAAGAAGCGGCTCGGCTTCCGCTAGGCGGTTGGTATCCTTGAGCAACTGCGCCAGATTGTTGAGGTCTCTGGCCATTGAAGGATCGTCGAGCCCAAAACTGGCTTCATTTATCGCCATCGCTCGCCGATAAAGAATCTCAGCTTCCGCCCGACGGTTGCTGGCATATAGCAACTGCGCCAGATTGCTGAGGGCTGTGGCCACATGGGGATGATTTTCTCCGAGGCTCTTCTCTCCAATCGCCAGCGCTCGCCGCACCAGCGGCTCAGCTTCAGGCCGCCGGTTGGTATCCTGGAGCAACTGCGCCAGATTGTTGAGGTCTCTGGCCACGGAGGTGTGATCGGGTCCAAAACTTTCTTCATCGATCTTAAGCGCCCGCCGAAGAAGCGGCTCAGCTTCCGCTAGCCGGTTTGTATCCTGTAGCAACGTGGCCAGATTGTTAAGGTATCTGGCCACGTTGGTATGGTTAGGACCAAAATTTGCTTCATCAATCTTAAGCGCTAGCCGAAAAAGCGGTTCGGCTTCCGCTAGCCGGCTGGTGGCTTGAAGCAACAGCGCCAGATTATTGAGGCCTCTGGCCACATTGGTGTGGTCGGGCCCAAAACTGGCTTCATCGATCTTAAGCGCCTGCCTAAAAAGCGGCTCGGCTTCCGCTAGCCGGTTTGTGGAATATAGCAACAGCGCCAGATTATTGAGGCCTCTGGCCACGTTGGTATGGTCGGGCCCAAAATTGGCTTCATCGATCTTAAGCGCCCGCCGATAAAGCGGTTCGGATTCTGTCAAACGGTTGGTGGCCAACAGCAATGACGCCAGATTATTGAGACGAACGGCCACATTCGGGTGATCTGGACCAAAGCTCTGTTCATCGATTGCTAGGGCATGGCGCATCAGTGGCTCGGCCTCTGCCAAACGGTTGGTGGCCAGCAACAAAGACGCTAGGTTGTTAAGACATATGGCCACTTTCGGGTGATTTGGACCAAAGCTTTGCTCGTCAATCGCTAAAGCGCGGCGCATCAGTGGCTCGGCCTCTGCCAGTCGGTTCGTGTCCTGAAGTAGCGCAGCAAGGTTGTTAAGGCGGATGGATACGTTTGGATGGTCCGGTCCGAACGCGCGTTCATCAATCTCCAGCGCTTGCCTTAAGCGGGCATGCGCTTCACTAAACCGGCCTAAATCCCGGGGAACTGTATTCTCTGATAGATCAGCCGTCATCCCTGTTCGCTCATCCCCCGACATTCGTTCTTCTAATCTGACCCCGTAACCCGCACGCCATAAGTGTGGCACCTAACAATTATTAGACGTAAGTGGTCTTTTCCCCGAAACGGGCTCTGAGATCTATTCTGTACGCCCTGAATTCTTCCTTTTACCATGAGGAATTGAGTAAGGTATCCCTATAACCATGCTCAAAATGTCAAGACGCGGTCCGTTGCCCACGAACAAAATAGGGACAGCTCGTTCACTCTGCTTTCAGAAAAAACTCCAGATTATCTAGGCTCACGCGGCTGAGAGTCATAATCATTGTACCGGGCGGGAAAAGTGGTTCCTTCGTCGTCACAGCCAGGTCATTTTCACCTTCGGCTACAACAAGGGCAGGTGGAACCTCCGTTTGTGCGGCATACTGCTTAACTATGTGTTTATAGACGAATGTCTCCGCTACACACGAAAGCGCCAATATACGCCGGAACAGTCCGCCGATATAGCAACGTAGATCGCTGGCCGACAGAAATGGCGCAATTCCACCACCGGCCCGGAGAACATCGCTCAAACGCGGAAATGTTGCATTTCGAGCCTTATCATAGGCCGTACGATGACAGATGTCATCCCGCACGTCACTAATCTCTTCGAACCAAGGTGCTTCTTGGTCGAGGAAGATCTTGAGTGGCTCATCTGATTCGAGAATCCGTTCTCTAAGTCGTCTTGACAGTTTTCGGAATGCGGCTGGCATCTGGTGTCGCTCGCTGTGCGGCAGAGACATTCTGAGGATCAACGCGAGATCCTCAAGATACTGCTGAATGAAGAGGAATAGGCTCTGCGTGTCCAAGAAGAGTTCATAGAACGGGACTTCAACCCAAGAATCATGGCGGTACGTCTCAAGGTGCGTACGCATTCGGCGGGCTAAAATCGTAAGGCTCACCAAAAACTGTGCCGTGTTTTCGATGGCTCGACGTTCTTCGTTTGACGGTGATTCACCCTGAATGGACAGGTATAATCCTACGTGGGCGAACGGAAGTCGCAAGTGTCCATCTACATGCCGATACAGTTGTTCGTAGTCCTTAACAGTAATAGTATCACCCCATTTACAAGCCGTCTACCGTTACGGCTGAGTTTTGTTTTTGCCACCCCGGCAAAAACGAAAACTCTAGCCGTTGGTTGGCCGCTCCTATCTTAACATCTTCCTGATTTCCACAGTCGGAAGAGGGGGCTCCTCTGTGTGGGCTACTGCGTGACAGTTTGGGCAGAGGAGAGCTATATCATCCACAGTAGTGGTTGATGCCCGTTTGCGTCCCCCGATCGGTTTCTTATGATGAGCCACAAGACAGGATTCTTTAATTTCGTATGTGTCTGCGAATCTCATCCCGCATACTTCGCATGTTCCGTCCGAAAGTGCTTTCTTCGCTGCGATTATCGTGCGATTTCGTTTCCGGAAGGCCGCCTCAGCCCTAAGTAGCTCCCCTTCGGTCACTTCAAGTCTGCGTATGTTTTCTCTTGTTTGGATAATCCGACTTTCCAGGGCTTCAACCTTATCTTCCGTCAGGGGTATGACGGTGAATTGTTCCGCGCCAAGTAGGATCTGAATGGGAGGGAAATCTATTTGCCATTTCACGGGAACTTGGTGATTCCATGGGTACCCATTTGGATCAATAATCCTGTTCTGTCTGTCGTATGTGTATGGCCCGAGAACAGTACCCTTACCGATGATGTACTTCCCTTCTTTTACGTAGATCGTATCGCCTTTCTTCATCTCGTAAGCGACGCGTTTGAGACTGGCCTTCTGGGCGGATGCTAGTTCCGCCCACAGTCTCTTGGGTTCGCCCCGTTCATGCTTCCTGAGATCTGTGTTGTGGAGCGGGTTATACGTTAGGGCGGCTACGTCATACTTTAGGCAGTCCGGCCACATTTTCGGGCCTTGATTCCCACACCGAAATGACATTCGCCAGGTTGTGTTCATCTTCATATAGGCCAACGCCTAAAATCAGCCGCCATTTGGTCGACTAGATCTGATTGTTGAAAATTTGAATTATTAAATTGAATCACATTTCTCCCATGCTACAAAAAAAGTTACTGGATAAAATTTGTAGCCTTCTTGTAGAAGAGCTGCAAATGGGAGCAGCCGTCCCCATCCATCTACAATTTCATATGTTCCAGGCATAATACATTCTATAAGAGGCTTTTCAGTAGAAGAAATCACATTTTCAAGCGAACCTTTCTCTTTCCAAGCGCAGAAATATTTTTGCTGTTTATCTCTTGCTAATTGATCGAAATACCCCCGACAAATAAAAAACTTTGCCAAGTCTTTCAATTTCCTTGTGTAAGGTTCGGGTACTAGACATTTATCTTGCATCCATTGATCACAGGGCATGTAATCATGAATGAGTAGATTTTCTACTTCTTCCAATTCAAGTTCAGCAATTTTAATTACAACATCGTGCCAACGAGGTAGTTTGAAGGAGTACTTTTCTCTTAACCATTTGATTGGATCACCACCTATATTGATGTCGTCTAATGCTTCTTTATCTTTCGGATCATTTTTTGTTTGCTGCCTATTCCAGAACACGCGAGCGTATTCATCCAAGGTGCTATTGTCAACAATCCGCATTTATCCAAATCCTATGACTTGTTTTGCCAACAACGATTTGACGGAAGTGGTCTTTTTGCCAAAATACTCTCTGAGCCTTATTATGCACAGCCTAAATTCCTCTACTTATTTCGTCTCAGCGTCAAAGGGAACAGACCCCTTTCCTTATAATCAATAGGCCGACGGAGTCGGCCTATTGAAAGCTGCATTAATGATGTTTGTTAGCAGGTTCAGGAGGCTTGGGAGTCCTCTTTGGCCTTGTGCTTTCCGGCGATGACGTTTCCGATGCCGTTGACGACGGCTCCGGCCACCGAGCCGGCGATGCCGCCCGGGGTGGCCCACTCGGCCATATCTTTCAGCTTGTCCTCGACGGACTTGGCCTCCTTGGGCTTGGGATCTTCTTCCTTATTGGCAGCCTTTATCTTCATGTAGGTGTCAAAGACCGACTTGGCGATGGGGAGGGCCACGGCCACGATCCCGGCGGTGGTGACGATCCCGGCGGCAGCGGCCACGGCCATGCCGACACAGGCGGCAGTAGTGGCCGCTCCGGTGGCGGTGTCGAGGGCCCCGTCAACCAGTTTCTGGGTGCGGCCCTCTTCAGGCTTGGCCTGG